>Ga0310695_10000415_pt1 | contig 111111 bp, 89 predicted proteins | sample RumenRJG_04DNA_FD_203882 | JGI IMG/M metagenome (GOLD analysis project Ga0310695, IMG submission 203882) | Bovine rumen microbial communities from Lethbridge, Alberta, Canada - RJG_04 (v2) (version 2) | ecosystem: Host-associated > Mammals > Digestive system > Stomach > Rumen | place: Canada...
CTCAGTGTCATGGATATAACATTACATATACTCAGGGTAAGGACTCGATGAAATGGGCACTTCGTGATGCGGAGCGACTGATAAGAATGGGTAAGGCAAAGACTGTGCTAGTGGGATGTCATGATGAGTCATCTCCATTGTTCCAGAGTTTTTATGACTATCTCAATATCTCTATTCCACAGATATATTCACGTAGTGTGCTTCTGAAAGCAAAATAAAAATGTGGTTAAAGTTATTGCCATTGGCATTGATACAGAGTGCGTTGCTTGCTATAGGTCAGGTGTTTCTGAAATATGGCTTACAACGTATGGTTAGTTTCGCTTGGAACTGGACTTTTTTCAAATCAGCCTTGCTTAACTGGCAATTTGCCATGAGTGGCATAACGATAGGAGCAGCCAGTCTGTTATGGATGTATATTATCAGACAGTTTCCGTTAAGTCTTGCCTATCCAATGGGTTCTTTGAGCTATGTTTTCACGATGCTCTTTGCTATATTGTTCTTTCATGAGAATGTTGATATTGTGAAATGGATAGGTTTATTTTTCATAATAACAGGTTGTATATTACTGACAAAATGAAGAGATTTCTTATTATATTAATAATGGGTATGGTGTCACTTATCGTGCCTGCTCAGAATAATCAGAAGATAATAGACCATATTAATCAGGTTGCGCACTCCCTAAAAAGTATGCAGGCTGACTTTATTCAGACAAAGACGATGAAGATGCTAGGTGATAAGATGGTATCAAACGGCAAGATGTACTATCAGCAGAGTGATAAACTGCATTGGGAATATACAATCCCATATACTTACACCTTCATCCTCAATGGTGATAAGGTTCTTCTTAAGAAGGGAACACGTAAGGATGTCATTGATGTAAACAAGAATAAGGTGTTCAAGGAAATTGCTCGCATAATGATGAGCAGTATGGTTGGCACCTGCCTTACAGAGAAAAAGGATTTCAGCGTTTCCGTTGTAGAAACGGATCAGACATATACTGCTACACTCATTCCTCAGAAAAAGGAGATGAAACAGATGTACACAAAAATCGTGCTGACTTTCACGAAAAAGACATCTATGATATCACGTGTAGTGATGTATGAGAAGAATGGGGACAATACAGAGATTGTATTGAAGAATGTTGTGACAAACAAGACAATAAATCCATCATATTTTGCTATTTAAGAGATTCATTTGTCTTTTGTCTTTTACCTTCTGCCTTTTACTTGCGGAAGCTCAGTCATTACCTTCGAATGAAGGAGAGAGGGCTCGTTATAGTGTGCAGATAGATGTAAAGAAGGCATATATTAGTGGAATATGCGGTATGCTGTTCGAGGACGGCAAACTCAAGGCAAGTGTGGTCAATGAATTTGGATTATCTGCTATGGATTTCGAATATAATCCTCAGAAAGACAAGGTGAAAATCATCAATATCATAAAGAAACTTGACCATTGGTACATTAAACGTGTTTTGAAGCGTGACCTTCGTATATTGCTTCACAACTTAGAACATGGTATTTACAAGCATGAAAATGCGAAATACGAAATAACATATATTTTTCAGCCTTTACAACCAATAATCGAAGAGGCAACTGATAATGGAAATACAAACTAAAGTTCTCCCACTTGGAAAGACCGGGGGCTTATATAGCATAATTAGTAAGGAAATAACTGATGATGGTGGCGTTTTCCACCTTCATCTGAATCCTGAATGCCTTATATATAAGGCTCATTTTCCAGAACAGCCTATTACCCCTGGCGTTTGCATTACTCAGATAGCAGTAGAACTGGCTGAAATTGTCGTCGGACATAGCCTCCATATGATTGGAATTAAGAATGTGAAGTTCCTGTCAATAATGACTCCTGATTCTCTGACGGAGGTAACATATAGCATTACAATTAAAAGTTCTGACGATAGGGAAACGCGTATTCAGGCTGTGGCACAGTCGGATGACGTGGTCTATGCGAAAATGTCGCTTATATGCAAGAGATAATAAGTACATTGACTTCGCGTGAGCGCCTTCATCGTCGTGGTGTCTGTGTGATTGTTCCCACTTTCAACAACGAGACAACGATTCGTGATGTTGTTGAAAGATGTAAGGAACAGTCGGATGACATTATAGTCGTTAATGACGGTTGTACTGATTCCACAGCCTCAATACTTGTGGATATGAAAGGTATCACCGTTGTTACGTTAGGTCATAATAGCGGTAAGGGAACTGCCTTGAAAACGGGCTTCCGTAAGGCATTGGAAATGGGCTTTTCTTACGCAATAACGCTTGATGCGGATGGGCAGCATTTCCCAGAGGATATACCTTTGATGTTGAAGGCTAACATTGAGAATCCTGGTGCGCTTATCGTTGGTGAGCGTAAGAATCTTGAAAGTAAGGAGCGTTCTGGTGGTAGTAAGTTCGCAAATTCCTTCAGTAACTTCTGGTTCTTTGTTCAGACTTGGAAACGTCTTAAAGATACTCAGACAGGTTTCCGTCTATATCCTCTTCGTAAGCTTCACGGTCTTTCGCTTCTTACATCCCGATATGAGGCAGAACTTGAACTGCTTGTTTTTGCTGCGTGGCATGGTGTGAAACTGGTATCACAGCCGATAAATGTGTATTATCCACCACGTGAGCAACGTGTGTCGCATTTCAGACCCGGAATTGACTTTACACGCATTTTTATACTCAATACCATACTTTGCTTTCTTGCCTGCGTTTATGGACTTCCACTTTATATATGGCGAGCATTTATGGTTATCTTACGTACAACATACTCATTGCTTTTCTTTGTTGTATGTTCTATAGGATTGATGACTCCATTGGTTACGCTATATATAAAGATTGGTAAGATGACATTGGAGAAACGTGACAATCTGCATGGCATATTGCAATGGATTTCGAAGTTCATTATGGTATGGCATGGGATTCCTGGTGTGAAGTATAAGCCAAGAAGTAATTCTGATGAGTCTTTGGACGGACCTTCAGTATTGATCTGTAATCATCAGTCGCACCTTGACTTGATGACGCTTCTGCCTTTGAAGAAGAAGATAGTTGTGCTGACAAATGACTGGGTGTGGCGAAATCCATTCTATGGTTATGTCATAAGACAGGCAGAGTTCTATCCCGTATCTGCTGGTGTTGATACTTTGATCCCGAGGTTAAGGAGTCTTGTTGATAGGGGATATAGTGTAGCGGTATATCCAGAAGGAACACGTTCTGAAGATTGTAGTATAGGCCGTTTTCATCAGGGAGCATTCTATATTGCGGAACAGTTGAATCTTGATATCGTACCGCTAATCCTTTATGGAGCAGGGAAAGTTCTTCCAAAGAAAGACAAGCATTTGCATAAGGGGATTATCAGTTTGGATGTTGATAGGCATTTCTCACCAGAAGAGGTTCTCTCGCTCGGAACCTTGAAACAGCGTGCTTCATGGTTCAGGAAATACTATAAGTCGCGATACGACGAGGTGAGTGATGAATATGAACAGTATGCGTAAGAAGGTCGCAATTATAGGCAGTGGACTTGGTGGTTTGTCGTGCGGATATATTCTGCAACGCAATGGCTATGACGTAACCGTATTTGAAAAGAATGCAGTCTTGGGTGGTTGTCTACAATGTTTTCGTCGTAAAGGGGCTGTGTTCGAGACTGGTATGCACTTTATTGGCAGTGCTGCACCGGGACAGACGATGGATAAGATGATGCAGTATCTTGGACTTGCTTCGGATGTACATCTTAGTCAGTTGAATCCTTTGGCATACGATACTGTTTTTTTAGGAGGTCAGAGATTTGAGTTCCCTAACGGGAAGGAGCAGTTCATAGAGAAAATGTCATCGTATTTTCCTCGTGAGAAGGATGCAATTGTGCGTTACTATGACATTGTGAACAAGATCGCCTCTGCTTCCACTCTTCATTCTCTTACCAGCGAAAGCCGTGATGTTGCTATTGATACAGAATATCAGCAGCGTAGCATGAATGATGTCTTGGATGAGCTTTTCAAGGATTCATTGCTAAAGAATGTCCTTGTTGGTAATCTGCCTCTCTATTCGGCTGAGTTGAACAAGACTCCTTTCTCTCAACATGCGTTCATCATGGATTTCTACAACCAGAGTGCTTTTCGTGTAGAGGGGGGAAGTGATGCTATTGCAAAGTCACTCGTGAAGTCTATTGAGCGTCTTGGAGGACAGGTAATTACTTCTGCAAAGGTTCAGAGAATAGTATGTGATGCGACACATGCCATAGGTGTAGAGACTATTGATGAACAACTGCATACGGCTGATTATGTTATCTGTACTGTTCATCCTGCTCGTACAGTTGAGATGCTTGAAGATACTAGTCTTATTCGTCCGGCTTTCCGTTCACGTATCAAGTCATTGCCTCAGACTGCTGGTTGTTTTGCACTATATGTCAAGTTTAAGGATGAGGTGATGCCTTATATGAACACTAATTATTATGGGTATCGTGGTGATACACCTTGGAATTGTGAACACTATAATGCCTCTGACTGGCCAAAGGGCTTCCTCTATATGCACATGTGTCATAAGGATAAGGCGAAGTGGGCTAAGAGTGGTGTAATCCTGTCTTATATGAATATGGAAGATGTAGCACCATGGGTAGGTACTCATGTGGGTAAGCGTGGTGATGACTATGATGCTTTCAAAATACAGCATGCAGAACATCTTCTTGATGAGGTTGAGACCCATTTCCCAGGCCTTAGGTCAGCGATAGACAGCTATTACACATCTACTCCTCTTACATATATTGACTATACAGGTACAGAGGGAGGCTCGATGTATGGTGTGGCAAAAGACATTACTATGGGGGCTGCAGGCAGAGTTCCTTACAGGACAAAGATTCCGAACGTACTGCTTGCTGGTCAGAATGTCAACTCGCATGGAATGTTAGGGGTATTGGTCGGAACTATTGTGACTTGTTCTGAACTGGTTCCTTCCGACATTATTTATAGGCAGATTAGTAATCAATTTATTAATGAATAAAACAGCGGTAATTGTTGGCGGTGGCCTTGGCGGTTTGTTTACAGCTGCTATCCTTTCTAAGGAAGGTGTTAAGGTTACTGTTCTTGAGAAGAATCTCAACCTTGGCGGAGGATTGCAGAGCTTCAAGAGGTTTGGCGAGGTCTATGATGCTGGTATGCATATCCTTAGCGGTATGCACAAGGGGGGAAGTATTCGCAAGATATGTAATTATCTTGGCCTGACGGACAAGATGCATATACGTCCAGTGGATGATGATTGCATAGACGAACTTCATTTTGTAGAAGATGGCTCTACGTATCGCATTGGAAAGGGACGCCAGGGATTTGTTGATTCTTTGGTTAAGCACTTCCCAGATCAGCGTGAGGCATTGACAAAATATGTTGACGCAATGTATGCCTTGTTGGATGAAATGGATATGTTTCATCTTCGTCCGTTGAAGACAACGATCTTTATGCACTCTGAGGATTTCCTCATATCTGTTGGTGATTTCATAGCCAAATATATCAAGGATGAGAAACTTAGGGCGGTACTTGCTTACATGAATCCTCTCTATGGTGGAGAGAAGGATAAAACCCCAGCATATGTCCATTCCATTATCAATGTGCTGTATATCAATGGTGGTAACAGATTTGAAGGAGGATGTAATCTCTTTGTAAATGAGCTTCGTAAGTTGATTGAAGATAACGGAGGAACTGTTATCGTTAATGATGGAGTAGTAAGTGTTTCCTCTGAGAATAAGTTGATTACAGGGGTTAAGACAAAGAGTGGAAAACAGTTCACGGCTGATTATTATATCTCTGCTATTCATCCCTGCACGTTCGTGAAATTGCTTGAGGATAAGAAAATTCTTTCAAAGCCTTATCGTGAGAGACTTGAGGCTATTCCTAATTCATACTCTGCATTTACTCTGTTTGTCAAGCTTAAGCCGGGCAAAGTGAAATATTTCAACTATACGCGTTATTGCATGACCCGATATGATGAAATATGGAATATCGGTGTTGCTGATGAGCAATGGCCAAGAGGGGTGATGTACATGACCACGCCAGAAATCAATCAGGGAGAGTATAGCACGAAGATGATAATCACCACTCCAATGTCATGGGATCTTGTAAAGAAATGGGAAAATACCACCGTAGGGCATCGTGGTGAGGATTATAAGGCATGGAAACAAGAATGTGCGAAGAAGTTGCTTGATAGGATTGATAAGATTCATCCCGGCTTTATTGACAGTATAGAGGCTATCAATACAGCTTCTCCACTTACCATACGTGATTATTTCGGAATAAAGGAAGGATCAATGTACGGATTTATGAGTGATTGCAACAATATAGTTCTATCACAGGTTCCTGTAGTTACGAAAGTCAAGAACCTATATCTTACTGGTCAGAACAATAACCTTCATGGGTTCTGTGGAGTGCCGCTTACTGCTATCAACACGTGTGAAGCTATATTTGGTATGAATTATATCATTAATAAAATTAACGCTGCAAACCCTTGATGTTTATAGGGACAGGAAAAGTTTATTATGGAGTATAATAAGTTTGGAGAGATACGTCCCTATACGGACGATGAGATTTCTGCAGCAATGGATCGAATTGCGGGTAGCACGTCGTTTCCTCTATTGGCGTCGTATGTGTTTCCTGATAGGAATATTGACGATGTTCGTAGTGAAGTCCGTTCATATAAGACCATTCATGATTTCCAAATGGGTATCATGTACTGGGCTAACCGCAAGATAATCAAGGATAGTACAGCCTCATTTACTTGTGGGGGAATGGAGAACGTAAGACCTTCTGCTCTAAACACTAGCTCCTCAACACAGAACGCCTATCTATATGTCTCCAACCATCGTGATATAATGTTGGATGCAGCTTTGTTCCAGAATGTCCTTGTAGATAATGGACATGATACTACGGAGATTACCTTTGGCGCAAATCTCATGCAGGGACAGATTGTCATCGATATAGGCAAGTCTAACAAGATGTTCAAGGTGGCTCGTCCAGGTGGTAGTGTTAGGGAATTCTATAAATCTTCCCTCCTCCTTTCTGAGTACATGCGTCATGTCATTACTGAAAAACATCAGTCTGTGTGGATTGCTCAGCGTAATGGACGTACTAAGGATGGAAAGGACCGCACAGATCAGGGCATTATAAAGATGCTATGCATGAGTCGTTCTGACGATAAGGTTAGGGCTATTGCTGATCTGAATATAGTGCCTGTCTCTGTTTCATACGAATGGGAGTCTTGTGATATCCTCAAGACTGTGGAACTGTATGAGCGTCAGTTCGGACCTTATATCAAGAAACCGGGTGAGGACTTGAACAGTATCCTGACTGGCATTACCCAGTATAAGGGTAATGTGCATTTCGAGGTCTGCAAGCCTCTTCGCTTTGAAGAACTCAATGAGTTCTCCGATCTCACTTCCGTAGAATTCCATAAGGCAGTAGCCAACTTGCTCGACCAGCGTATCTGTTCTTCATATCATCTGTATCCAAACAATTACATAGCCCATGACATTCTCTATGGCAACAAGAAATATTCAGATATGTATTCCTCAGAAGAAAAAGATGCTTTCATGCATAGAATGAATAAGCTCCAGAAATACGAGGAAGAGTGCGATATGGATAAGCTGTACGAGATATTCCTTGGGATATATGCTAATCCTGTGGATTCAAAAAGTCAAATGTCAAAAGTCAAATGACGAGGTTCTTTAGTCTTTTGGCTTTTGCCTTTATATCAATTGCAGTTTTTGCAACTGAGTCGGGTAATATCATACATCTCTGGGAAGGAACGTCTGTAAACAATAAGAGCGTTACGCTTGAGATATTTTTGCCTGAGAATACCAATGTAGGAAAGACTCCTGCAATGATAGTATGTCCTGGCGGTAGCTATAGCTGGCACGATTATGAGGTGGAAGGAACTGATGTGGCAAGGTGGTTAAGCAGTAATGGAATTGCAGCATTCGTACTAAAATATAGGGTGCAGGGTGTGTTTAATTTCATTACCCATGCTAGATTAATAGTTCCGGGAAATCATCATCCGTACATGTTACAGGACGGCCAACGTGCTATTCAGTATGTCCGTGAACATGCAGATGAATACAATATCGAGATAAACAGGGTGGGGGCAATGGGCTTTTCTGCAGGAGGACATCTTGTTATGTCACTTGCGGAATTTTCATCAACAGACTTTTTGAAACCGTTAGGTATTGTTTCAAAAGTGTCGTTGAGACCTGATTTCACCGCACCTATCTATCCCGTAGTGACAATGAGCGAGAAAGTGTGTCATACACGTTCTCGCCGCGCCCTTTTAGGCGAATATGGAAAGTTCCGTAAGTCCTTGCGCGATTCTCTCTCGCTAGAACGACATGTGCCTTCCGATTGTCCTCCTGTCTTCCTCGTTAATTGTAAGGATGACCCGATAGTGAAATATCAGAACTCGGAATTACTCGATTCTGCCCTCACAGAGAAAGGTATCAAACATACATATATACAGTATCAGACTGGTGGTCATGGTTTTGGAGCCTCCGAAGTAAAAGGTACTGCTGAGTGCCGTCAATGGAAACAAAGGTTTCTGGAATGGCTAAACGAAATTAAAATGTAAAAATTAAAAAGTATGATTAGTAATATTGCGAAAAACGATAATTATACTTCTTACTTTTTACTTTGAATTAGATGATAATCAAATTCTTTGACTTCTTCCACAAGCGTGTGTTGCTCAGACGTTCAGTTTTGCTGGCTCTGACAATAGCCCTTGTTGTGTCTGTCTTCCAGTTGTCATATAAGGAGGACATATCTGATTTCATGCCTCTTACTGATGAGGAGAAACTGGATATGGAGATATACCAGGATATATCGGGTGTCAATAAGCTTGTTGTCCTGTTTTCCTGCGACAAGGAAAATCCTGATAGTACCATAGCGGCCATAGACCTTTTCCAAGAGAGCGTGAAGGAATTGGACTCTCTGAATTGGACGAGTGATATGGTTACTCGCTTTGATATGGAGAAGGTAGGGGAGGTTACTGAATTTGTATATCAGAACATTCCGTATTTTCTTACAGAGCGCGATTATTCACGCATGGACTCTTTGTTGTGCGCAGAAAATTATGTTGGCGAACAACTTGACCGTGATCGTGAGATGCTGATGTTCCCTTCTGGAGGTTTGCTTTCCGAGAATATCTCGCGTGACCCTCTCAATCTGTTTACGCCTGTATTGAGTAAGTTACAAGGCTTGCAGCAGGAGAATAAGTTTGAGATGTACGACGGCTATATATTCACGCCTGATATGAGTCGTGCAATAGTCATGCTCTCATCTCCTTTCGGCAATTCAGAGACAGATAAGAATTCACAGCTCCTGCAACTCCTCACGTCTGGCATTGAGCAGATGAACGCCCGTTATCCTAATATCGAGGCTCACGTATTGGGGGGACCACAGATTGCCGTAGGTAATGCTCAACAGATAAAGCATGATTCTATCCTTGCCGTAAGTCTTGCCGTTGTTCTTATCCTTGCCTTGCTTTTCTTCTCGTTCCGCTCATTGCGAAATATATTGCTTATAGCATTCTCAATAGGGTGGGGATGGTTGTTCGCCCTTGGCGCACTTGCTTTATTCCACGATAACATTTCTATTATCGTTGTCGGAATTTCGAGCGTTATCCTTGGTATTGCACTCAATTATCCGCTACATCTTATTGCCCATATAGGGCATGAAACAAATATCCGACAGGCATTAAAGGAAATCTCTGCGCCATTGCTAGTAGGAAACATAACAACGGTAGGTGCTTTCCTTGCCCTCGTTCCGCTTAATTCCGTGGCTCTCCGTGACCTCGGTCTTTTTGCGTCTTTGCTCCTGATAGGCACAATATTCTATGTGTTAGTATTCCTGCCACATCAAATCTCAATCCCTAAAAAGGAGGAAGCAAAGGTGAAAGATGATGGATTGGTAGCTCGAGGTAATAGGTTACTTGATCGCATATCGCATATAAGGCTTGACAACAAGCCTTGGCTTGTAGGGATTGTTATCGTTATTACTCTTGTTCTCGGATGGTTTAGCTTCCAAGTGGAGTTTGACAGCAATCTTGCTAATATCAATTACATGACCGATGAACAGCGTGCAGATATGGATTATTTCCAGAAACTAACGGCTGATGATACCGTTTCTGCTAAGCGCACGCTCTATGTCGTGTCTTCCGCTCCAACTATTGATGCTGCCCTTGATTCTTGCAATAGCAAGAAGATAAATGGTGTGTCTCAGTTCCTTGCCTCTGAGTCTATGCAAAAGGAACGTATAGACCGCTGGAAGGAATTTGTATCTAAGCATCATGATTTGCTTAACGCACAGTTTGCAAAGGCTGCAAAGGCCAAGGGCTTCTCTGTTGATGCGTTCTCTGATTTCCAACAAATAATCAATGGCAGTTATGAACCTCGTGAGTTCAGCTATTTTGCCCCTCTGACATCAACTGTGTTTAATGGAAATATCGTAAAGCAAAACCAATATTTCATTGTCGATAAGCTGAGTGTTGAGGCTTTAGAGATAGAGAAAGTGAAGAGCAGCATCCCTGGCAGTTTCGATATTGAGAATCTTAACAGTTCGTTGGCAAATAGCCTGTCTGACAACTTTAACTATATCGGCTGGGCATGTTCGCTTATCGTGTTCTTCTTCCTGTGGTTCTCGTTCCGTAAGATAGAACTGGCTATAATATCCTTCGTGCCTATGGCTATCAGTTGGGTGTGGATTCTCGGTCTTATGGCTATACTCGGCATAAAGTTCAATATCGTTAATGTTATCCTTGCCACGTTTATCTTCGGACAGGGTGACGACTATACCATATTTATGACCGAGGGTTGTATCTATGAGCATAAGACGGGTAAGCCAATCCTTGCATCTTATAAGCGTAGCATACTGCTATCTGCCATTATCATGTTCATAGGCATCGGCACTCTTATTGTTGCCAAGCATCCTGCCCTACACTCGCTTGCAGAGATAACAATCGTAGGAATGTCGAGCGTGGTCTTCATGTCATGGCTCGTACCACCATTGCTGTTCAGATTGATATATAAGAAGAAGGGAGAATAGATTCCCCCCATAAAATATGAAAGAAAGAATTCGTACAATACTTGAAGACAATCTGCCATTGGCAGACCTTGATTCAGATTTTCTGTTTGCAGAACTCAGCTCTTTGGATATAACTACTATCATGATGCTGCTTTCTGATGAGTATCATATCACTCTCGACTCTCGTGATGTCTCTCCAAAGAACTTCATGACAGTTGATAGCATCGTTGCTATGGTACAGAGAAAACTTGAAGAGAAGAAGTAAAGTTTTTAAAACGCAAAGACGCTGAGACGCAAAGTTATTTATGATTTGAGATTATTCCTTATTATTTCTTAGCGTCTTTGCGCCTTTGCGTTTGAAATTTAGATATACCGTAAATGAGCACTATACTTGACTATGTTCATCGTTGGGCATCAGAATGCCCAGAGAAACCAGCCATAATATCCCGTGACGGAGTTATTGCTTATCGGGAACTTTATGAGAGGATGAAAATACAGCCCCCCTGCCCCCCAAGGGGGAGTTCTTTATATAGTAATGAACCTTCAAGGGAAAACTCACAACGAGAAGATGTATCTAAAAAACTCCCCCTTGGGGGGTGGGGGGGCTCCTTGCCACTCCCCCTCCTCGGTGAATCCTGGGAGTCTGATTTCTGCCTATATACCACAGGAACTACGGGCAAGTCGAAGGGCGTTGTGATCTCCCAGAAGGCTGTTATTGCTAATTCCGAGAACCTTATTGCCGGACAGGGTTTTTCCCATGACCTTGTGTTTGTCATAGCTGGTAATATGGAGCATTTAGGATGCTGGTCGAAGATATTCCCAGTTCTGATGCTTGGCGCAACCATTTATATAATAGAGGATGGAATGAAGGATATTGACGGATTCTTCAAGGCTTTCGACCTTCCTCTTGAAAAGTATTCTTTGCCTGCCAATACCAAGTTCGCCACATTCCTTGTGCCTTCAAACATCCGCATCCTCCTTCAGTTTGCGAGTGACAGGTTAGAGGCTATTGCCGACCGTATGGATTTCCTTGAGACAGGAGCAGCTCCGATGCCTCATTCTGATATGCTTACTCTTTGTAAGATACTGCCAAATACCCGACTCTATAACACATACGCATCAACGGAGACTGGTATAATCTCAACGTATAACTATAACGATGGAGAATGCATAGCAGGATGTCTTGGTCATGCTCTTCCTCATTCTCAGTTCCTCATTACTCCCGAAGGTCGTATCGCTTGTAAGGGCGATACCCTTATGTCTGGATATAAGGATGAGCCGGAACTTACTCTTACTGTCCTTCACGATGATACGCTTTTCACAGCCGATAATGGATATATTGACGAGAAAGGCCGTCTTCACATTCTCGGTCGTGATGACGATACAATCAACACGGGCGGTTTCAAAGTTGCTCCTTCCGAGGTTGAGGAGGTAGCCCTTTCTATGCCCGATATTGAGGATTGCATCTGCATCTCCCAACCGCATCCTGTACTTGGCAATGCCCTCGCCTTGCTCGTTGTACTCAGGAATGGTGCAAAACTTGATAAGCGTGCTATTGCCTTGCATCTCAGCGAGAAACTTGAACGGCATCAGATACCTCTTACCTATAAAGAGGTTGATAAGATTCAACGCACTTTTAATGGAAAGCTCAATAGAAAATATTATAAAAGTTGAACTGTGAAGCTATGAGTTTGCGAATAAATTAACGTGAGTTCGACGAATTTATTCAGTTGTATATTGTTGACTATCATGTGGTTGAAAGAGCTCTGAAGGAGCGATACCTAATAGGGCAGTCCGTTAGGGCTGTCATATTTGTCGATATAGGGGGAATGAGGTCTGAAGGACCGACACCTAAAGTCTTCAGGTGTCGCACTTACAGCGCTCCTTTAATCACGCATCTATAGAATAACAGCCCTTACGGACTGCCCTATTAGGTGTCGGGCTTTCAGCCCTCGCAGTCTTGAATTCGTCGAACTCACGTTAAAGTAGAAAGAAAATAGCATAAAAGCATAAAAAGCCGCTTGAGGATTATTCCTTAAGCGGCTTTTTTATGTATATCGGAAAAGTATTACTTCACCTCTATAAGCTCTACATCAAAGATGAGGGCGGCATAAGGAGGGATATTGCCGACACCACGAGAGCCGTATGCAAGGTAGTAAGGGATGTAAAAGCGATATTTGCTACCTTCTTTCATCAGTTGCAAGCCTTCTGTCCAGCCTTTGATAACCTGATTAAGGGCGAATTCCGAAGGCTCTCCGCGCTTATAGCTTGAGTCGAATACAGTACCGTCGATGAGACGGCCTTCATAATGACAGCGTACAATATCAGTAACCGATGGACTCTTTCCGTTGCCCTCTTCCAGAACCTCATACTGAAGTCCGCTACTTGTCACTTTCACACCTTCACGCTTGGCATTCTTATCAAGATACTCCTTGCATTGCTGTTCGTAGTCGTCCTCATCCTTTGAGCATGAGGTCAATCCAAGACCGCATACAATCATTGTTATTAATAGCAGAATTTTCTTCATAAAGACTAATATAATCTTGTGTATAAACAATTTCTTGTGCACAAAAGTTGTGCTTAGCGCGGACAAAATTACTCAAAATTTTTGTAATACAGATGTTTTTTACATATATTTTGATATTCAGACGCTAAAACACCTATTCTGGATTACTTATAGCTCTTGTATGCCTTGTCAAACGCTTCTTTGCTGCAATAGCTATCGTACAAAGCATTATCGCTCAAGCATAATTGCTGAGTGGAAACAATCTTGTCTCTGCCTTGCCCACGACCATGAACCGCGGCAAAGGCGTATGTGTATTCTTCCGAATCTTCAACCCTTACCGCCAATTTGCCGTCAACGGAACAAAGGGAGAAACGAGACATATTCGATAGGCTTTCAAGTGGAGCAATATCGCCAATCTTCGTTGCACTTGAATTGTCAAGGCTAACGACAATCGAACAGCACGTTGGATGTGCAATTTCCTCATCTAAAGAAGCCGTGAGTTTCTGTCTCAAAAGAATCACCTGCAAGGTGTCATTATTCGTCCAGCCCTCATTATTTCCGCATATAATAGACGAAAGCACACGCTCCTCCGTCTCGTCGTTAATTTCCAAATCCCCTACATTAATATCAGAAACAAACACGCCATTTCTGAACTCATATCCTACGGAATTGATACGTCCTTGAGCCACCACGTATGGAGCAAGAATAAACTTATACGACTCCTTCTGCGACTTCGTCATCCAAACGGGAGTCTTCATAAGATTATAGCTACGGAAGAAGCTCGATGCATTCTTATTGCCAATAATCCCCTCAAAATTCTGTTGCAGATATCCCTTGATGTATTTGTACATGTTAAGGATATTATTCATCTTGATGCGCTGTTTCATCTGCGCCTCTGTCTTAGGGTTGCCCATTTTTGTGGGTTTAGACCTGCCAAATGTCACACCATTCACCTCATAATAAATGGTATTTGCACTCGTTCCTGACACTTTCCCAAATGAAGATTTTACTTTAACCATATCTTTTCCTTTCTAAAAATATTCGTTCTTACTCTTAATATACTACATCGTTACACCATCGTTTGTCCATAGATACTCCATCAAAACGATGGACATGATATGGAGTTGATATGGAGTAACGATGGAGTATCTCCATTGTTTTTGCCTGCAAAGATACTACTTTTTCCGGAAGAAAAAGAAAACAAAAGCACAAAAGAAGTGAAAAATGTTCAGGGTATTAATTTTCCATGTCGGAATATCGTGCCTCGTTACCCTCTTTGTACAGCACTTCTATCTGGAAAGTAGGAAATTTCTGGATATACACCTTCTCATCAAAATAAATATAATGAAGCGTTTGAGGATATTTTGATTTGTCGGTATTCGCACTACTTATAGTCGCGGTATTATAGGATGTGAAGTCGTACGTTGCTGAGCCTGAGCTTTGTGTTGTAAAGCTGCATGACTTTCCTACAAGGCCGTTGTCCTTGTTCACTGGCTTTTTGTTTGACTTCGTTAGTCTTAAATCCTCCTTGTAGTTCTCTCCAAATGCGTTTATATAACTTATCTCCAAGTCCAAGTGAGTATCAGAAACGCTTTTGATGTTATAAATGGTCGTATGATTGAAGTACGTGTTAAAACAAGAAAAAGATTTATTATCGGAAGCCACTTCGTATGTTCCGTTATCAATAAACTTGTTGTTAATATAAGCCGTAAGGAATTTGTCTTTATTTAGTGAAACGAAATACTTACCATTCTCCCAGACACCAACGATTGACTTAGGACTATCATCTTCGTCATCTCCGCAAGAAGACAAAGTTAATCCACTAATAGAAAAAATTGTTATTAGCAGCAATAGATAATATATCTTTCTCATACCGATAAAACAGATTAAATTTCTTTTATTGTTGCACAGTAATCTCATCCTTTTTTGTTTCTGGTTGCAAAGATACTATTTTTTTCTGAGGAAAAAGAAAACAAAAGCACAAAAAACGTAAAAACGCTCAAAGAAGTTCTTTTTGCCGATTTCCCTAAATCTGGTTTTCTGTCTTATTTTGGGGGAAATCTGTGGTTGGATATATTCCATTTATATGTTTATTTTGAGCAGAGAAATGGAAAAATGCGTGTAAAATGGAAAAAACATGATGTTTTATGCTGATAATATGAAAATTATGTTTATATTTGCAACGTCATAACCATTTAGTGGTATGGCGCTACATATGGAAAAAGCGTCACTTACGCTTTGCCTATTGGCTGATTGAAACGTCGGAAATTTCAATGGAGAGTTAATGGTAAATGTCAGAAGTTGATGCTTACGGGTATGATGTAACAATATCCGGAGTGTGCGATAGCGTAAGGTTGTCTGCACACTTTTCGGGTATATCAGTTTTTCATACAAGCGTAGGTGTTACTCTGTCTCGTCAAACTCTCAAGGTATCCGACGACCTCAATTAGCATGACGAGCAGAAGTGGATACCTACGTTCTTTCGTTTTGTAGCTATCCTTAATCATTTCATGCCGCCTTAATATGGTATCTTGGGGCACATAATCAAATAAAATTATGAAAAAGTTAGTTTATATATTGGTAGCAGTTTTCACAATGGTTAGTGTTAATGCTTTTGGTTCAGCATTTGAACTTCACTATGCTTACCCTGGTGGCAATGCTGAGAATGATGCAGTAGTAAATGAAATCATCTTTAAGGATGTTTATGACCATAACTACAATACTTATTCAGATGCTTCTTACACAAATGAGATTGAGTTCAAAGCACCAACTTGCAAGGGTTATAAGTTTGCAGGATACTTCAGTCATTGGACTGAATATGGTGTTGAGAAGTCAGTAATGGTTTTCAATGCAGATTGTGACCTGACAAAGTATTCAAGAAAATATTATGGTGAGAATGATTATCCAGTTGAACTCTATGCACATTGGGAGAAGGACACTAAGAACTTTGTTTGGGAAGATGATGGTAGTGGTTTCTATGAATTTGATGATTGGCATATAATTGATTTTAATACTTTCACTCCTTGGAACCATATGGTCATAGATAAAATTCCTCATACTTACTTGTATCTCCATTATGCATACCCTGGTTGTAATAAGGAAGTAGTCAATCAAACCATTTATGTTGATGAATCTTCATTTAAATATAGAGTTGATGAATCTTTTCACATATCTAATTATGGTATGGGTATTATCTATAAAGATGAAACCAAAAAAGAAGTGGTGGACTTCAAACTTCCAGAAATCAAGGGATATAAGTTTGTGGCATTTAAGTCTGAAAGTGGTTTCACTATAATTAATTCTAATGGAATACATGAATGGTTTGACTCAGAAGCAGTACCAACTCCACACCTTTATGGATATTGGGAGAAGGACACTGAGAACTATGAGTGGGTTCCTAGTGGCAGTAAATTCAGAGACCCAAAAGCACCAGGAAAAGTAAAATGGATTCCTTGGGACTATATGAAGGATGAGGACACCACAACTGACATCAATGAGGTAGAGGTTAGCAATGAGGTCAGGAGCAACAAGGCTGAAGGCATCTACACTCTGAATGGAGTCAAGGTCAAGGAAATCACACAGAGTGGTATCTACATCGTGAACGGCAAAAAGACGTTTGTCAAGAAATAACTGCTTTCATAATTGGAGGGCAATCATTCCAAATGGGTGATTGCTCTTTTTTGTGTTATTGGTGTTTTCTGTTTTGTTTTTCACGTCCTAATCAGATTTCTTCCTGCATCTATTCTGTAAGGCAAATTGTAGATTGACGACTCCCTAAATCAGGGAGTCGTCAAAAAATATTCTGTTTCCTTTGGGAAATAAGAAATATTTTGTATCTTTGCACACGAATACAAATAGTTGCAATTATGGAAATAGCTATTAACTCTCAACTTTACAAACAGGCTTCTGTCTATGCTCAACAGCAGGGACTGAGTTTGCCGTCTGTCATTGAGAATTTCCTCGTGCACTTTGTCAAGCATAGTAAGGCTGCTGGAGAACAACCAGTTCCAGACGTTGTGCTCAGTCTGTTAGGGGCAGGTGAACCTGTTGCGGAAGATGACATAAATGCTCGTGAAGCCTATTATCAGTATTTAGAGGAGAAATACAAATGACACGTTTGTTTCTCGCAATTTAGTATTGATTCAAACAAATATCAATATAATAGCCCCCTGAGCAATCAGAGGGCTTTTTGTATTCCATATCTCAATTATATATTAAGCAGTTTCTTTCAAGATAGGAACTGATTGAAGTGAACTTGACGAAAAAAGCATGTTCCAAAGGTATTCTATGTCCTAATCAGATTCCTTCCTGCATCTATTCTGAGGAAGATGAACAGAAGGATTGTGAAGCCCCAGAGACTTGAACCGCCATAGCTGAAGAAGGGTAGGGGTATGCCGATTACAGGCGTGAGACCGAGTACCATACCCACGTTTACGAAGACATGGAATAGGAATATACTCAGTACGCAATAGCCATAGACTCGCCCGAACTTGAACGGTTGTCGCTCGGCTACGTGGATAAGTCTTAGAATAAGGGCGAGGAACAATAGCAGAACGCCCGCGGAACCTACAAAACCTTCTTCCTCACCTACGGTACAGAAGATGAAGTCTGTGTCCTGTTCTGGCACGAATTTCAGCTTTGTCTGTGTTCCGTTGAGGAATCCCTTTCCCTCGATACCTCCAGAACCAATGGCAATCTCACTTTGGTGAACGTTATATCCTGCACCTGCAAGGTCCTCTTCCAAGCCAAGAAGTACGTTGATACGCACACGCTGGTGGGCTTGCATCACGTTGTTCAATACGTAGTCGGCAGAATAGAAGAACGCTATACTTCCGATGGTAAACAAAGCGATAAAGAAATACTCCTTTATTCGCCATTCCATCGCTATATATGTAAGATATAGGATCACGAGTACGGAGAGAGCCAGCTGTACCCAAACAATGTCGAAAGGAATGACATATTCAGAGAACAGAACAGCCCCGAGAGTTATTCCGAGGGTTGTATAGAGCACTATGAGGGCTCGCTGTCTGTCGTGGCAGTATATCTCTACGAGGGCGGCTGTGAATATCTGTACCATCAGCAATACGGAGAACTTACCTACGGATGCAGGCATATCCCATAGCTGTACGTCGGCAAAGCGGATTCCCACCACGAAATAGATAATCATAGCCAAACCCGTGAAAAGGAAGCTGCCCGACATTCCCTCGCGATAGAGCATGAGAAAGAAAGCGGAATAGACGAGTGCAGAGCCCGTTTCTTTCTGTCCGATGATAAGGAGCATCGGGAAGATGATGATTCCGCAGGCAATAGCCAAATCACGCCATTTGTTAAGGTCAAAGCCATACGTGGACATCAGTTTGGATATTGCCAAAGCCGTAGCAAACTTTGCAAACTCAGCAGGTTGTATTCGTAATGGTCCCATGACGATCCACGATCGGGAGCCCTTGATTTCGTGTGGGTTGAAGATGGTTGCAAAGAGCAGAAGCATCATCAAGCCATAGATGACGTAGGAGAAGGTATCATAGAGGCGGTCGTCGGTCATTAGGATGACAAAGCCGAGGCATATACTCGTGCCTATCCACATGATCTGCATACCGCTTCGGGTTGACATTGAGAAGATATCCTCATCTCCATAGTTATAGCTGGCACCACACACGCTAATCCATCCGAATACTAAGAGTACCAGATAGATAGCGATTGTAACCCAATCGAGCGATGCAAGAATACCTTGCTGATTTGTCTTACGTTGTGCCAATTTTTTTTATATTTACTATTTATCTATTTACTATTTACGATTTATGTACTATTTTCGGTTAATTTACTATTTGTTCCCATTCAGTTGTGAATAGTACATAATCCAAATAGTAAATCAATAGTAAATAGTAAATCGTCAAATAGTAAATTCTGTTTACCTATTCCTCGTTCCGTATGCTATTCTCTTATGCTGGAACACGGATGCTGTTGCTTCAGATGCGGGAGAGAGCTTGCCGTTGATATACTGTTCCATCATCAGAGAGCCGATAGGAACACCGTAGTCAGCACCGAAACCGCCATTCTCCACATATACGGCTATTGCAATCTTCGGATCATCCATTGGAGCAAAGCCCATGAATACGGAGTGGTCTTGTCCGCGGTTCTGAGCCGTACCAGTCTTACCGCATACCAAGTAGTCGGATCTGTTGGCCGCCTTACATGTTCCCTTGATTACCGAAGAACGCATTCCGGAAACTACCCAGTCGTATGAACTACGGCTTGCCTTTGTGTAGTGCTTCTCCGTAAAGGCAGAATCAAGAGCCTCGCCCCTTATCTTCTTCACCACGTGAGGGGTGATATAATAGCCACGGTTGGCTATCGTAGCGCCGAGGTTGGCTATCTGCAGAGGTGTAAGGTTTACCTCACCCTGTCCGATACTGATAGATATAACCGTAAGGCCGTTCCAAGAGCCCTTGTATGCGTTGTTGTAATAGTCGCCGTTAGGGATAAGTCCTCGTTTCTCGCCCGGAAGGTCGATGCCGAGCTTATATCCGAAACCCATAGACACCATATAGTCGCGCCATACGTTCATGGCATCGTGGGCAGAGCGGTATTTCTTCCTGTTACCTATCATGTAGTACAGTCCCCAACAGAAATATGCATTACATGATGTGGAAAGGGCATCGACGATAGCCAGAGGGGAACCGTGACCGTGACAGCCTACGTGAAGTCCCTTGAAGGAGAATCCGTGGGCACAGGAGAATGCAGTTCCCGGAGAGATTATGCCCTCGGTCATATAGGTAAGAGCCTGGGAGGTCTTGAACGTGGAGCCCGGAGGATATTGTCCCATTATACTTCGATTGAGAAGCGGTTTCCACACGTTGGCTGCAAGTATCTTGTGGTTCTTTCCTCTTTGTCTGCCCACCATGAGTCGTGGGTCGTAGGTAGGAGAGGAAACCATACAGAGAACTTCACCAGTAGCAGGTTCTATAGCTACGATGCTGCCTATCTTTCCTTCAAGAAGTCGCTCGCCAAGAGCCTGAAGCTTTATGTCTAGGCTAAGTGTCAGGTCTTTGCCCGCCACTGGTCGGCTGTCGTACATACCGTTCTGGTATTTGCCCTTTATTCTTCCGTGGGCATCACGAAGAAGAATCTGAACACCCTTCTCGCCACGAAGCTGTTTCTCGTAATAGCGCTCAATACCGAGTTTTCCGATAAAATCGCCTGCCTGATAGTAGTCGTCGTTTTCTATATCCGACTCGGAAACCTCTGCCACATCGCCAAGGACATGGGCTGCGTAAGGATATTGATATTGCCTTATGCTACGTTGCTGAATATAGAAGCCGGGGAAACGGAACAGCTTTTCGCGGAACACGCTAAAATCCTGATTGGATAGTTGCGCCATGAACAACTGCTGTGTGAAACGTGAATAACCAGGGTTCTTATTTCGGTCCTTGATGTCGTTCATCCTCTTGATGAAATAAGCCTTCGAGATACCGAGAGCCTGACAGAACTCAAGAGTGTCAAGACGATCCTTTGCCTCGTTCATCACAACCATGATGTCGTATGCTGGCTGGTTATATACGAGCAATTCGCCGTTACGGTCGGAGATAACGCCACGCGAAGGGTATTCTATTTTCTTCAGGAAGGCGTTTGAGTCGGCTGACTTACGGTAGTCATCACTCATAATCTGGAGTACAAACAATCGCACGGTATAGACAATGACAATAACCACCGCTATACCGCCTATGACGTATTTCCTATAATCCAGATCGTGCTTCATCCTATTTCCTTACTGAGTCTATCGCGATAATGATGACAGATGTTACGCTCCAACTTCCAAGGATACACAATATCCATTGACTCCAGTTGAAGAAGGAGAATGCCTCCAAAGTGAATAATGTGAAGCAGAATATGAACGTGAGCAGTAAGACGTATGTGGAATATTTCACAAAGCCCATCTTCGCCATGCTCGGAGAGGTGTTGTCGGAGTTGTCCCTCTCAAGGTAGAGTCCGACGAAATAAGGCTGTAGGAAAGCCGTAAGTGTAAGGGCAAAGGATGTCTCTCCCGGGGTATTGCTGAATGAATCCAATATCAATCCGAAGAAGAACGCCAGAAGTATTGACACCCAATGCTGTTGGTTGCGAGGGAAAAGCAATATGAAGTAAACGTAAACCAGCGGAGTGGCTACGTTAAACAGATGGATATGATTCAGAATGAGTACCTGCACCAAGATGAAGAAAACCATCAGGCCGATACGGTGAATAAAATCTATGTTCATATTTGCTTATTTCTTTTCCAGAGAATCTTGGGCTGCACGGAGGATGTCAATCCTCTCCTTCATCTGTGCATCGTCAATCACGCTGACATCACGAAGCTTTGCGAAGTTGGTTGATAACTCAACCATACATCTGTATGACAGACCGTCGGAAGAGTTATAAACGTGGATGATCTTTCCAATCTCGATACCCGGAGGGAAAACAGAGGAATAGCCGCTCGTGACGACCTTGTCGTAAAGGTTGAAATGAGCGTGACGTGGAACCTCGTCCATGAAGGCCACACGGCTGTTACCGCCTGTCCAATGGAGATAACCGAAGTATCCTCGCTTGTTAATCGTACAACTGATGCTTGAGTTTGAATTAAGGATAGGCATAACCACAGAGTAGTGGCGGCCAGTCATAAAAACTATTCCTACGACTCCATAGCCACACGCTACACCCATATCCTTACGCACACCGTCAACCTCACCCTTGTCAATGGTGATGAGATTGTCGCGCTTGTCAATAGAATTTGATACAACCTTTGCTGGGATGAGATTGAATTTCTTCATCAGTTGGTAGTTCTCAAGCTTCATAAGTGCTGAGTCACCGGTCTTTGCTGCTATCTGTGAGGTCAAATCCTGCACCCTCTGTTCAAGATACAGATTACGCTTGCTCAGTTGCTCATTGATATCAGTAAGAGAGAAGTATTGCTCCACCCCGGCATTAACCTCATACACCTTGCCTGAAACCACATTTGCAGACGACATCCAGATGCTACCCTGATAGTTGTTGTAGGTGAAGAGTAGCACCAGGCTGATTATCTCGCAAATGATGAATACAAACCAACTGATGTATCGAAGAATGAAATCAAATAGGTTGTTCAAAGCCTTGTTGTTTTTGTTTGAAGTATAATCAAAACGCAAAGACACAGAGACGCAAAGTCAATCAGTATCTCTAATGGTAAGATTTATTCTTTGCGGCTTTGCGTCTTTGCGTTTGTATGTGTATGCATCAACCTTATCTCATGAGGAATGAGAAGCGGTCAATGTTCTTGAGTGCTATACCTGCACCCTTTGCTACGCTATGCAATGGATCCTCTGCGATATGGAAAGGAATACCGATCTTGTTATGCAGACGGGTATCCAGACCACGGAGAAGAGCACCACCACCACTGAGGTAGATACCGTTCTTCACGATATCGGCATAAAGCTCAGGTGGAGTATTCTCGAGAGCAGAGAGAACGGCGTTCTCGATCTTTGCCACAGTCTTGTCGATACAGTGAGCAATCTCCTGATAGCATACAGGAACCTCCATTGGCAGAGCTGTAATACGGTTAGGACCGTGCACGATATAATCCTCTGGAGCCTCGTCGCCAAGATCGGTAAGGGCAGAACCCACGTGAATCTTGATACGCTCAGCCATACGCTCTGAAACTTTCACGTTGTGTTGACGTGCCATATACTCCTGAATGTCAGAGGTAAGCTCGTCACCAGCCACACGGATTGAGTTGTTACTTACGATACCACCGAGGGAAATGACAGCAATCTCGGTAGAACCACCACCGATATCAACAATCATGTTACCCTCTGGAGCCTCTACGTCAACACCGATACCTATAGCAGCAGCCATTGGCTCGAAAATCAGATATACATCACGGCCGTTGGCATGCTCTGCAGAGTCACGTACAGCACGAAGCTCAACCTCGGTAGAGCCTGAAGGTACGCCGATGACCATGCGCAGAGAAGGAGAGAAGAGATGGCGTCCTGAATGTACCATTCGGATCAATCCGCGCATCATCTGCTCACAGGCTGTGAAGTCTGCAATCACACCATCCTTCAGCGGACGGATTGTGCGTATATTGTCGTGTGTCTTCTCGTACATGCTCTTGGCACGGTCGCCCACGGCAATCATCTCGTTGGTACGACGGTCAAGTGCAACTACGGATGGCTCGTCAACCACAATCTTGTCATTGCTGATGATGATGGTGTTGGCGGTGCCAAGGTCCATAGCAATTTCCTGTACAAAAGAGAAAAATCCCATTTTTATTTATTCAAATATTAAATTTACTATTTACTATTTACCATTCGACCATTGATTGATGAAAATAGTACATTAACCAAAATAGTACATAAATAGTACATAGTACATAGCAAAATAGTAAATACGTTTTTTTACTTTGTGCTCTCAAACCAAGCGTTGATAGCTGTATCATAGTGGCTTGAAACGCCGAATGCACGTGTAGCGAAGTCACGACGCTGGTCAAGTGTGGTAGCTGCACCCTGCTTCTTCACGATGTCGAGAAGAATTGGGTATTCTGCCTTTGAAGGGATGATAACCACGTCGTTGAAGTTCTTTGCTCCGGCACGGATGAGAGAGATACCGCCTATGTCGATCTTCTCGATGATATCTGCCTGAGAAGCACCGCTTGCTACAGTCTGCTCGAATGGATAGAGGTCAACGATTACGAGATCAATCTCTGGAATCTCATACTTTGCCATCTGCTCCTTGTCGCCCTCGTTCTCACGACGGCCGAGGATTCCACCGAATACCTTTGGATGAAGGGTCTTTACACGACCGCCAAGAATGCTTGGATAGGTTGTGAGATCCTCAACAGCCTGGCACTTATAGCCAAGAGACTCGATGAATGACTGAGTACCACCGGTAGAGAGGAATTTTACGCCCTGATTGTTCAATTCCTTGAGGAGTTCGTCAAGACCATCCTTGTGAAAGACTGACACAAGTGCAGTCTTAATCTTTTTTGTTTCTGCCATAAAAATTGTTATCTTAAATATTTAAGTTCTTTTTAGGTTGCAAAGTTACTCATTTTTCCTTGAAAATGAACAGAAATAGGACCTTTTTTTCTTTTTTAATAATATTTAATTGACAATACTCATATTTTCTAATAGAATATTTGTATTTTTGCCCCATGAAACTATTTTTTATTAACGATGGCAGATTCTAAAGATTTAAATACGGTTCAGGGTACAATGCCTTTAGGGCATCATCACCACCATCACCACCATCATCACAGCGATGATAGTGATGAAACTTATGTGCCTCACCTTGAACGTCCAAGACGTGTGAAACGCATCCGCTGGATGTTATGGACGCTGGTTATCGTTGTGATTATTTTGGCGATCGATTTGTATATATTCTTTTTGTAATGATACGAAATAGGAAGCTTGGCTGATAATGGCAGACTTCCTATTCTTTTTTTTCTTTTGTGTTTCGCAGTAATAAGGGAAACGTAATACTCTGATTTTTCCGGATAAAACAGATGAATATGTTTCCTTCTTTTTCCCGAACTCATGCTAAATGCCGTTGTTACAGAAAAAAAATAGGGAAAAATTTGCAGAATTCAAAAATAATGCTTACCTTTGCACCCGCAATTCAGTTAGAGCAGTAATGTGATAACCGAAATTGAGTGTTGGCGGGATAGCTCAGTTGGTTAGAGCGTCGGATTCATAATCCGGAGGTCCCGGGATCGTAGCCCGGTCCCGCTACATTAAGAATCAAGCAGTTACGACTTTCGTAGCTGCTTTTTTTATTGTCCTTACGAAGATAACATGAAAACGCATTATCATTACGACTTTCTCAAGCGAACCACAAACTATGCTCCTTCGTCTTTCTTCCGTTATAGCTCCTATGTAAATACCATTAAGATACCATTAAAATACCATAGTTAATGGTATTATTATGGTATTATTATGGTAATATAATGGTATTATAATGGTATTATCATCGGACTTTGTTGGGAGAAAGAAGGGAGTATCATAGGCTTTACAGCAACTGGACACTATGCCTTGATGCGTGCGTGTTGGTTTGCATAATGTTCTATGTATTTGCTCACTTTGTATTAACAGATGTTAAAAACGGGAAGGGTGATTATCAAAATGTTGAATAGATTTCCTGAGTATGCAATTTTATTGCTATATTTGCACAAAATTCAAAAGGAATCATTATTCTAACCAAGAGTAGTCATACGAACTTAAATTTACTATTAACTTATGAAATCTATCATTTTACTGATATGCTTTGTGTCTGCCTCTGTTGGTGGATGGGCACAGGAGTCAGAGACCGAGAAAAAGGATTCTTTGCCTCCAATCGTTATTGAAGGCACTTTAGAGCGTATGCCTGAAGATACTGAGATTTGGATATGGAAGCGTTCGGGCAAAACGATAACTTATAACAGTGGAATAACTTGCAACAACGGACAAGCAAAAGATTCTCTAAGAAATGGTAAGTTCAGGATTGTTTTTACACCTAGAGACAATAATGATGAATATATGGTGAGTGCAAAGTATGGTGCATCATTTAGTCGTCATGGTTTATATTTCTATGCTTCCCCAGGCACAACGACCACTATAACTGGTGTTGGAGTTCATGAAGAGAACTGGTATGTGAAGAATGATGACCCAAGACAAATTGAGGCAAATGAATATCGTGCCTACTTGGATGAGAAAATCCCAGGGTACTGGGATTTGAAAAGAAGAAACGACTGGATTAGTGAAGATGATGATGACTATTACTCTGTGAAAAAGAAAGTGAAAAAGGCAGATTCTCTATTTGTTGAACGTATGACGGAATTTATGCAAGACAGGGAGTATAGTCCTGTTTTTGAAAAATATATTTTCAAGATTTCAAGACTCATACTCAGGCGTAACAAGGCACAAAGAGAAAAGGCGGCTAAGCTGTTGGCGAAGACCCCTAAGGTAGAAAATAGATGGGATAACGAATTTATCTATGAGGCAAGAAGGGATTTGATGCCGAAGTTTGAGCGGATAAGGATTGGCGAGAAGTTGCATGATTTCGTGCTCTACGACCATCAGGACAAGGAGCATCACTTGACGGAATTCAACGGAAACGGCAAGTTCCTTTTGCTTGAATTCAATTCAAGAACTTGTGTGCCATGTGTGGGACATCGTCCAATTGAAGTGCTCAATAATCTCTACAAAAACCATTCTGACAAAGTGGATATGCTTATGGTGAATTGCGATGCTCCGTATTTCTGGAATATAGAATGTAAAGACCCGAACAAATACGGCAGAGACCCTTGGCATGAATGGAATGACAAGAAAGGTGCTGAGGATATCATGCAGAGATATGGTTCACAGACAGGTCCTTGCTTTTTCTTCGTTTCTCCAGATGGCACTATCCTTGGAAAAATAACCGATGAGAGAAGACTTGAAGAGTCTATAAAGAAATATTTTGGGGTTTAGAACCTTGTCTTAGAGCGTTAAAATAACGTGAGTTCGACATTATGAGCTAATGTGTGTTGAACTCACGTTAATTTGTTGCGGTTTATGTTGCCATAAGGAAATGAAAAAAGGCACTTACAAATTCTTGTAAGCACCTTTTGTTATCATAAACGAAATAAAACGAAATTACATCACATCATCCTCAACAATCATGAAGTCTCTCCAGTATTCTGCATTCTCGTAAGCAGCCTTACAGCCTTTTGCCACGCGCAGGGTGCAGTATGTTGCAAAGGTGTTGAGGTGAATCTTCTGAGGAGTCTTTGATAGGTTAATCACAGTTCTGAGATTCCTGCAATCTGCAAAAACCTTATTTCCGATACTGGTAACTGATCTTGGGATAGTCACAGAGTCAAATCCGAAGCAACTTGCAAAAGCCTTTTCTCCAATACTCTTTACAGAGTTTGGGATAATAATAGAGGTAAGATTAGAGCACTTTGCAAAAGCTCCCTCACCAATATGCTTAAGTGAGTTTGGGAACTTGATAGTGGTCAGACCTGTGCAGCTACGGAAGGCGCCACGACCAATAGTGGTCACGGAGTGTGGTATCTTGACAGATGAGAGTTTTGAACAATAAGAGAATGTACTATCGCCTATACAAGTAACTGAGTATGGGATAGTAATCTCTGTAAGGCTTGAGCATCCGAAGAAAGCATGACTTCCAATGCTCTGTACAGAGTTTGGTATATTGATAGAGTTGATGTCTGTACAAAGATAGAAAGCACTATTGCCGATAGAAGTCACGGACTCAGGTATTGTGAATGAAGTGAGACCGTTACACCTTGCAAATGCTTTATCTCCGATTGATTTCACTGAGTTTGGGATAGCTACAGCCCTGAGCCTAACGCAGTTGTAAAAAGCGCAATCTCCAATACCAGTCACGCTATACCTACTGCCGTTATGGGTGATACTTGAAGGAATTACAACGAATCTGGTGTAATCCTCATTGTCAGGATTGCATCCCTTGTATGTTACCGTAGCCTCTTTGGTGTTATCGTTAAGATTGTAGAAGATCTCTCCAATCTCAACATCATGTGCATAACTAATCATTGGCAATAAAACTGCCAATACGGTCAAAAGGATTTTGTTATAACTCTTTTTCATAGCTCACGTGTTTTATTGTTCAGGAAAGATGAATACGGTTACAAAGATACGATTTTCTTGTAATAATTCCAAATATTTTTACTAGAATTTTCAATAATTTGAAGAATATTGTTTTTTAGTCCGAAAAACGGAAATATCCAGTGGAAATTTCTACCATAAAGATTTGGATGTTGTGAAAATTTGCGGTTACTTTTTTCTTTGTCTTTGATACATTTTCTTGTCCTTTTGCCCAATCTAGATATGGCCTTTTGTAAATCAATGCATGTTTTCAACCTCTTTTTCCTGTCTTAGCCTTTGCGTTATTTGCATGTTGCTAGGGAAAACCTGATACTTTTTTATCATAGCTTGTCATGTCCTGTTTTTTGTTGGATTACTCTGTATTGTCGAGCATTTTTTTTACTCACAATTCGCATTATGCTGTGGCTCTTATATATAAAGGAGGCGAAGTCGATAAAATCCGTAACAAACAAAAACAATATCCACTTAATGTCTTAACGTGAGTTCGACGGATTTCTTCATTTGTATGTTGTTGGTTATCATGTGGTCGAAAGAGCTCTGAAGGAGCGACACCTAAAAGGACAGTCCGTTAGGGCTGTTATATATGCCGATATTAGAGGGATGAGGTATGTAGGACCGATACCTGAAGTCTTAGTCTTTAGGTGTCGCACTTACAGCGCTCCTTTAATCATGCATCTACCGAATAACAGCCCTTACGGACTGCCCTATTAGGTGTCGGGCTTTTCAGCCCTCGCAGTATTGAACTGTTCGCAAAGCTCACCAAACTATGCAAGTTCTTCGCTGAAGCCCACCAAGCTAAAACCTGTCATCGAAATCATATTATTTCTATTGAAATACACCAATTTCCTAAAGTTTTTTATTTTTTTGTCTTTGTGTCCCCTAACAGTAATACAAAAGATTTCAACATGGGAGACCTCCATTTAAATACTGTGTGCGGGCACATTTTGCAGATATGCAACATAAAATGCACCATATCGCAATACAGTTTTGTTTTATTGCACACTTGTAAAAAGTGTTGCATGGTATAATTCACAAACTTTATGAAACAAAAATTCTTGCACAAAATAAAAAAACTTCATACCTTTGCACTCGGAAATAAGTGTAATAATTATGTTAAAGGGGAAAAACTAATTTATTTGATTAAGGGGAAAGATGACGGGTATTAAGCTAAGGTAAATGATTGTATTAATTTCAGGTAACAAGAAAAGGTCGAGATCCGGTGTAAAAACTGGACTTGACCTTTTTCTTATTTGTATTCTTTGTTGTAGAAACTGCTTATTACTATCTGCAAAGTATCTCGGCTTCATCAAAACCTTGCTTGATGCGGTCGCCCATGCCTATGCCGTCACGCAGATTACCAGCGATGCGTAGGGTAGGGTATTGCTTCTGAAGTTTATCCACAGCAGCTAAACGCGCATCTGACGAAGCCTCATACTGTGGTATGGCACGCTCATGACGGAATACCTTTATAGCATCAGCCTTTGTTCCTTTAGGGAACTTTAGCATTTCTACAAGGTAGTTGTTTACCAGAGTTTCAAACTCTGCATCCGTTTTCTTCAGCATCTCAGGATGACGTGCGCCTCCTATGAAATATGCCATTGCTGCGCCTCGTTCCGGGCTTCTTCCTTCGAAACAAGCCGATGGGAAAAGGATTCCGAGTACCTGCTTTTTCTCGCGTGATGGTACCAGACCTCCAAAGGCGAGCCACTGGTTATTGCCGCAGTCGTTCATACCCACACCTATCTGCACAACAGGTGCATAGTACAGGTTGCTGAGGTCTTTCATTGTCTCGACATCTACGAATGGCAGAAGCTCTGGCAAAGAATAAGCCCCACAAGTGGTTACGACCTTCGAAGCGTGTATCTGCTTTTGCTCGCCATCCTTCTGATATGTTATTATCCAGCCTTCGCCTTCTGGATTAATGGTTATGCTTTGGGCTCCTGTGGTAATGCTTTCATTTCCAATCGCATTGGCAAGTGCGTTGATAAGGTTGCTAAAGCCACCCTTTGCAGAGAATACCTTTTTAGTAGCCTTACGGTCACGGTCTGTTTTGGGAATCTTAGCCTTGGCAATGCTTCCCTTGATGAAAGAGCCATACTGCTGTTCCAGATTATACAGCTTTGGAAGAGCAAGGCGAACAGGCAACTTATACGGATCGCCTGCATATACACCTGATAGGAAGGGGTCAACGGCATACTGCACGTATGACTTTCCCAAACGACGCTCTGCCAAAGAGCCTACCGACTCGTATGGATCATTACCCTTCTTGCGCCAAGGCTCTCCGAGTATGCGGAACTTATCGTGCCATGTGAAGAGCGGTGTCTTCAATGCCGTTGGAAGGCTTGACGGGAGCGCATGGAATTTCTTGCCTTTCCATATCAGGCGGCGTTTGCTCGATTCAAGAGCGGTTTCAAGCGTACATGCACCGCCCAGTTGCTCGAATAGCTCTGCCACCTCGGGATGCTTCACCACACCAGTATTAGGACCACTTTCAAACGTGAAGTTGCCTATCTTCTGAGTATTTATCTGACCGCCTATGCGGTTCTGGCATTCAAGTACCTGTATATTCTTTCCTTTGCGATGCAGTTCGTAGGCACATGTCATGCCTGTTATGCCTGCACCGATGATTACTATATCTTTTTTCATTTTAAATCGGCTTTGAAAATTTCTTATCTGTATTCTGCATGAGAGGGTCGAGGGCTGCTGCTACGTTGCGAACAAACGGATGGCCGTCAGTAGTCATTACAATACCACTTTCTGTCATCTCAAACAGACCGTCAGCAGCCATCTCATTGAGTTGTGCCTGATCATAGTGGAGGGCTGCCTTTACCTCTTCAACGCTAATCTGCATTGTAGTGGCAATCTCATCCCAGTTGAGGCGGTAGTTGCACATCAGACGCTCGATGACTTCCTTGGCTATGCGCTCCTGCGATGTGAGGGTATAGCCCTTGCGTGTGGTGAGCGTGCCATTGAGAGTATTGTCAATGTACTCTTGTATATCCTTCGTGTTCTGGGCGTATGTGCTGTCAAGCTGGCTTATGCCCGTTGCTCCGAAAGCATATACCTGACCTGTGGTTCTGCGTGTGCAATAGCCTTGGAAGTTGCGGTATAATAGTCCGGCTTCAAGTGCCTTATAGAGTTCATCGTCAGGCAATACGAAATGATCAAGACCGATGCTCTTATAGCCAGCTTCATGAAGCATATCAGCTGCTACCTCAAACATTTTCTTTTTGTCTTCCGCAGCAGGAAGTCCGTGTTTCTCAAGCACCTGCTGACGCTTGAATACCCAAGGCACATGGCCGTAACTAAAGGTCACAAGTCGGTCGGGATGCAGTTGGATAGCCTTTTCTATATTCTTCGCAAAGGATACGGGTGTCTGATATGGAAGTCCGAAAAGAAAGTCCATATTAATCGTAGCACCTGCTGAGCGCAATATTGCCATTATCTCCTCAAGCGGAAGATTACTTGGTGTGCGCCCTACGGTTTCAAGTACCTTGATGTCAAGGTCTTGCACACCGATAGAGAAGCGGTTGAAGTGGCTCTCGGTGAGTGCAATCCAGTCTTGCTCCGTAAGATACCCCGGATGACACTCCACCGCTATCTCTGGCTTCTCTATTGTCGGGAAGAGCGAAAGCAGATGGTCGTTTATCTCCTTTAGAACAGATGCCGGCATTGCCGTAGGACTTCCTCCGCCGAAGTGTATCTGACTGATTGGACGCTTTTGGTCGAGATTTGCAGCTACGATATCTATCTCCTTGTGGATGGCATCAATATATCGTGTCACCGTATCGCCTGTGCGTGGCATGATGTACGAGTTACATCCGCAGTAATGGCACAAGCGCTTGCAGAATGGCATGTGGAGATAGAAGGATATCAATGAAGTACCCTCGTTGTTAGAGCGACGCACAGCATCAGCATATTCTTCCGGTTTCATTTCGCGGAAGAAATTAGCTGGCGGATAGCTCGTGTAACGAGGTGCGGCTACGTTGTATTTCTTTATAATGGCCTCTTGATTGCCCATTTTCCCGTTTATTTTATATTTCGGATGCAAAATTAAGACTATTATTTCACATACGAAATCCTCATTTATATGGATTCTTCATTTGTCCATCCTCATTTATGGGGAAAAATAGGAACAAATCTTTGTAGGTAGAAAACGTATTTAACGTGAGTTCGACGACTTGCGTAGCTTGTTGAGCCTTAGCGAAAAATTTATTCAGTTGTATATTGTTGACTATCATGTGGTTGAAAGAGCTCTGAAGGAGCGATACCTAATAGGGCAGTCCGTTAGGGCTGTCATATTTGTCGATATAGGGGGTATGAGGTCTGAAGGACCGACACCTAAAGTCTTCAGGTGTCGCACTTACAGCGCTCCTTTAATCACGCATCTATAGAATAACAGCCCTTACGGACTGCCCTATTAGGTGTCGGGCTTTCAGCCCTTTACTCGCTTACATACGTTTATTTGCAATCCTCGATAGTCTATAATTTTTCGCGAGAGATTTTAAATAGGGGGGTGCACTTTTGCCTGTTTTTACCCTTTTGCCTACTGATTACCAGTGATTTACGTTGCGTGCACCCCCCTTAATATGTTTCTTTTCATAGGTGCACTTTAGGGAAGGGGGGTGCACGCTTCGTTATCTCTTGACTGTCAGGGCGTTATACCTGAAAATGGGCAAAAGTGCACCCCCCCTATTTAAAAACTCTCGCGAAAAAATATTCTGAACGTGAAAATCACGAAAGAAGGTTAAAATTTTCACCTCCCTCTCAGGTCCGTTGTAAGTCCGTTATAGGTCCGTTGTAAGTCCGTTCCCTATAATGGGAGAAAAATGGGACTTACATAGGACTTGCAAGGGATTTGCTTGGGAGGTATAATAACCTCAGTTCGTCGACTTACTTCAGCTTGATGAGCCTAGGCGAACAATTCAAAATCCCTCATAAACGCAACTTCGTTGCTTCATTCTGGAATAAAAATTATTCACGATGGCCAAAAAATTTATCTCAGAAAATTAAAATTTTAATTTTTTGGAATAAATTTTCTGATAATTTTCTAAAAATTTTTGTTCCGTAAACAGCAGCTTGCTGCTAAAATAACAATTTTTTAATTATTCGTAAAGCTCATCAAGCTGAAGCAAGTCGTCGAACTCACATCATAATGGAGGGGCAATTATAGAGAAGAAAAAAGTGATAAAACTGAAAAGTCAATTTTATCACTTAATGCCTAATTCCTGTTCTAATGCTTGTATCTCGCAACAGAAATCCTTGTCTTGTTGTATCTTTTCCGTTATGAGACGTATGCTGTGGATGACCGTGGAATGGTCTCTGCCGCCTACGCATCTGCCTATACGGGATGCCGGCATACGGATGTGCTTGTCGGCAAGATACATTATCACCTGACGAGGGAGAACAATCTCACGTTTGCGCAGACGCCCTTTTACCTGCTGTTCTGTGACATCATAGTGGGTACTCACGATACGGATGATATCATCAATCGTCAAAGCCTGATTGTCTGTCTTCATGGCTCTCGTAACCATTCGCTCCACAAAATTCATGTCAATGTTGCAGTTGTAGGTGATGCTGTAAGCCATGAGCGAGTTGATGATGCCTTGTATCTCGCGTATGCTGCCGTTGACATTCTCGGCTATGTATCTGATGACGGGTTCCGATATGTGGAGTCCGTCACGCTGAATCTTTCGTTTCAGGATATCCACGCAAAGCTGCACGTTTGGCTTCTCCATTTCAGCCAATACACCGCATGAGAAACGTGTGATGAGGCGATCCATCATTCCGCTTAGCTGAACAGGCGGACGGTCGCTTACGAGTATGATGCGTTTGTCAGTACGGAAGAGGTGGTTGAAGATATGGAAGAACGTCTCCTGTGTCTTTGCTGAATTAAGCCATTCCTGCACATCGTCAACGATAAGCATGTCAATGGTCTGGTAGAAACCGATGAAATCGTTGATTTTGCCTTGCATGTTGGCATTGGTGTATTGCATCTGGAACTCGCGTGCGCTGACATACAGCACTCGTTTGTTCTTGTATATCTCCTTGCATCTCAAACCGATTGCGTTGACAAGGTGAGTCTTGCCACATCCAGAGGGACCATGAACAAACATCGGATTGAACTGTGTGCCTTGCGGATGCTCGGCAATGGTAAGTCCGATAGAACGGCAGAACTTGTTGGATTCGCCTTCCACATAGTTGTCGAATGTCTGGTGCAGGTTTAGTTGTGAGTCTATTTCTTGGACGTGGGTAACTGAGCCAGGAGCAAGAATGAGTTCCTGAGTGTTGTTGGTGGCAAGAGCCGCCTTGGCAGGTCCGTCACCGCTTTTAGTATCAACAGCCCCTTCGTATGTATATCCAATATTCTTACCGCTACGCTTCGTCTGAGACGTAGAGGTATTTGTGGTCGTACTATCATCTTTCTTTACGATGATAGTATGCCATTTTAATTGAATCTTGCCGAATGTGTTACTTATTGCAATACGGAGGTGCTGTATGTAGTTCTCCTCAATGTATTGAGCCACATAGTTGCTAGGGATGCTTAGAATGAGAGTGCATGTAGCAGGACTATATGATTCAAATTCCACCTGTGTGAACCATTTCTCGTATTCGCTAGCCTCTATATTCTGCTGAAAGTAATTTTGGCAGCTTGCCCATAGGGCTCGTGGATTTTGCACGTTAGGATTTAATTAAAGGCCCCTCACCTGTCCTGCGGACACCCTCTCCCGTTGGGCGAGGGATATGTTAGTATAGCCGCTGGTTTGGGGCGTGATATTGAATATTAAAAGCGAGAAAAGGTAATGTCAATTATTTATCTTTCTTGCCGAAGAGGGAAAAATGTACGTATCTCTTTGGGTGAGCCTTGAGGTCAACAAGCAGGGAGTCTGCTGCTGCCATAGTGGCTGTCATGTTGTTGTAGAGTCCTTGGTCGTGGAGCAGAAGACCGACTGTACCTTCGCGTGAGTTGAGTGTCTTTGTGAGGTTCTCAACATTTGCAAGAGTCTTGTCAACCTTAGCCATTGTGCCTGCAAGGTCAAGGGCTGCGAGATTGCCTGTGAGCTTTTCTGTGTTGGCAAGAGTAGCGTCAGCTTTTTCTGCAATACCCGGAACGCGCTGGTTGAGATCTGCAAGCATCTTGTTCAGTTCCCTTGATGATACCGTGAGATTGTCGGTTATCTTCTGCGCGTTATGGAGCGTGTTTGCTAGGGCTGGATCAGCCAATAGCATATTGATTGATGCGAGGATACTATCGAGCTTTGGTAGCATCTTCTCAATAGCAGGTACCATAGCCTTGACCTGTCCTAAAGCTCCTTCAGAAACAGCGCCCTTGATAATGTCTCCCGGTTTGAGCAGATTGTCGGGTGTTCCTGCAAGAAGAAGGTTTACTCTCGAGTTACCCATAAGGTCGGTACTGATCTCTGCTGTTGTTCCTACTGGAAGATGTAGGGCTTTGTCAACATCGGCTCTTGCCACGATGACATGACGCTGATAATCGTATCTTGTGTCCAGTACCGTACCTATGCGATAGCCGTCGGCATAGATAGGAGCAGCTCCGGAAAGACCTTCTGCATTATCAAATTCTACTATGTAGATGTTATCTGATGCGAAGAGCGATTGGCCCTTGAGGAAGTTCATTCCAAAGTACAGAAGAACCAAACCGACGATTGCTACAAGCGCAATCCTTACTTCTTTTGTAAAATATTTCACTGTTGTATTTCTTTTTCTTTTTTTATCTTCTCTTGTTCAACTTATACTCAATGATTGCGTCATTGATGTTTGGCACTTTCTCGCCATTCTTGAATGCAACGATGAAGCATCCCGGGAACTTACCAGCAATGTCCTTGCGCAACTGAACTATTTCTTCATAGTCGGTTGTGGCTCCCAATGTGTATTTGTAAACCCTGCCTTCCTTGTAATAGTTAGGCTCTTCACCTTTGAGACGTGAGTCGCTTGGGTCAAGAACTTTCTCAGATATGAATATCTGTATCTTGAATACAGGTGCACCGACAGGAGCATTATTGGTAGTCGGCTTTGTTGCTGTCCTTGGCTTGGTAGCAGGAACCTGTTGTGCCGGTTCAGCTTTGGCTATTGGCTTTGGCTCTGCCTTTGGCGCAGGAGTAAGCTCTACCTTAGGTTTCTGAACAGAAACTTGTGGCTGTTCCTGTGGAAGAGGCTTCACCTGAGGCTGCTGTGCAGGTCTTGGCTGTATTTGCTGTGGCAAAGTTTGAGCCTTAGGCTGTTCTGCAGGCTTTGGATGTATTTGCTGAGGTAAAGTCTGAGCCTTAGGAAGTTCTGGCTCTTTTCTTGCCTGAGGATTTTGATTTTGATTTTGAGCCTGACTTTGACTTGGCCTTAGAGCCTGATTTTGACTTTGAGCCTGTCCTTGACTTGGTCTTAGCGGCTGATTTTGATTTTGAGCCTGTCCTTGACTTGGCCTTATTGGCTGATTTTGATTTTGAGCCTGACCTTGACTTTGTCTTATTGGCTGATTTTGACTTTGAGCCTGACTTTGACTTGGTCTTAGCGGCTGATTTTGACTTTGAACCTGACTTTGACTTGGTCTTAGCGGCTGATTTTGACTTTGAGCCTGACCTTGACTTGGCCTTGGATTTTGTCTTTGAGGTTCGTTTAGTGTTGGAAGAGTTGTTTGCACTTGAGCGATTTCCAGTTCGCTTGGAACTGGTTGAGCTTTCATGTTTACTACCTCCCTTATCTCTAACTCGGGCTCCTGTTGCCAAGGCTCTTCCACTTGACTTGGAGCCTTTGTCGAGGAAGACGATCCACTACCGTAATGGCTCTTGTACTTTATGAAAGCCTGATAGATGCCTCGTGCCATTTCGTCAACGTGAGTCTCATTGTTGAGAAATCTCTCCTCATCGCTTGTGGAGATGTATCCAAGCTCTATCAGACAGCTTGGCATGGAAGTCTTACGCAGTACAAGGAATCCTGCCTGTTTAACGCCCTTGTTTGGACGATTGGCTGTTGAGCATACGTTTGACTGTACGAGTTTTGCGAGCTCTACGCTCTTTGCCATATTGTTGTCTTGCAGGAACTCGAAGATGATATAGCTCTCGGAAGAGTTAGGGTCAAAGCCTTCATAGTGCTTCTTGTAGTCCTTCTCCATGAGAATAACTGAGTTCTCTCGCTTAGCCACTTCAAGGTTGTCGGCAGCACGGTGCATACCGAGTGTGTATGTCTCAAGACCTCGTGAGATCTTCTTGCCAGGGAGTGAGTTGGTATGGATGGAGATAAAAAGGTCGGCCTTTGCCCTGTTGGCTATCTCTGCACGCTCATCAAGTTTTACGAAGACGTCATTCTTACGCGTGTAAATCACTTTCACATCGCTACAATTGCGCTCTACATATTTGCCGAAAGCAAGAGCCGTGCGCAGGTTGATATCCTTCTCTTTTGAGAATTTTCCAATTGCACCAGCATCATGTCCTCCGTGTCCGGGGTCAATCACAAGCGTGAACTTGCGCTTGCCGGCAGCCATAGCGACTGCGGCACAAAGTATTAATATGAATGAGATTAAAGCCCTGCGTGTCATCCTTTTTCCCTTAACACTAACTACTTTTCTCTATCTGCTTTTTATTCGACATTCTCCCCTGGAATATATTTCTTCAGGGCACGCGCGACACCGTTTTTCCACATATTGAGCATCTCTTCCTTGAAGGTGAGCGACTCTATGAGCTTGACAACCAATGGGATAGGCATGTGGTAGCGAAGGACTCCAGAGAACAGTTTCGCATAGTTCCAACAATCAGGGTTGAATTTCTCTGAGAGTCCCTCAACGGTTGTCTTGTAGCCTTTGCGGTTCTCAAACTGGAAGTCATAGCGGTGTGAGCCATCAGGATTTGTCTGGCGGATAATCTTGCCGTTGACAACATTCTTAGGCAACACTATGCCTTCCTCGTCATCCTGAATGCCTGTGAAAATCTCGTAGGGACGTCCGTCGAGAAGGCCGACAAATGCCACCCATTTCTCCTTGTTGTTCTGGAAACGCACTACGTCACATTCCAGAACGTCAGGACGCTCCACTACTATGTTGATATCGCTATCGTATTTCATAAAAAAGTTGTATTTTGCAAAATATGCTGCAAAATTACAAATAAGTTTTCAATCATCCAAATTATTTCACGAAAATTAGTACCTTGTACTTGATACTCTTGTCGTAGATTAATGTGAATTTCCTTTGATTTATTTGGTCGTATAGTATTTTTTGTTTAATTTTGCCTTCATAATGTATTTTTATAATCTCAGGAAATCCTAATTATGGCAACAATGGTAATGCGAATGCTCATCTTGGTCAGTAGTTACATTTTAATTTCATGTAATCAGATGTGTACATATGGTGGTGATATAGTCTCATTATATGGAGATTCCTCTATAAATCGATTTGTTTTACGTGACACATTATGCTTTAAGGGGATAAACAATATGCCAAATATAATTGATGATCCAAATATAGGAGAGTTTGTGGGATTTTCAAATGCATCATCTACAGAATTCTTATTGCTGGTTCGTGAAAACGGTGGATATGATAAACAATTTAATTATTTCTATTTGACAGATAGCGTTTCTCCCGAATATGTAGAGCTGTTTGTTAATCTTCCCGATTCTTTTTTCATTACCACATTAGGCGCTCATATTGGTTGTTCTGAAAAGGAATTCTGCGATAAATACAAAAAAATAAAATTTAATATTTCTCAAAATGCTACTGGAAGCATTTATGAATTTCAAGATACAATAAACAAATATCGTAGTATTTACAAATTCGACAATGGATATTTATCGCATATAGAATTGGGGTATATGTGGTAAATGATTATCTTTTATTCCGATATTCATCCCACATTATTTCGTGATTCCTTGGCATAATTGTATTTTTTGTTTATTTTTACCCTCGGAATGAGCAATATCCGAATATTCAAAACAAAAAGGTTTAATGAAAAGCAATCGGGACTAAAATGGAATTAGTAGAAATTAAAATAAAACGCTTTAAGGAACCTGTCACAGGTATCCTTTTAGGAAACGGCACACAATGGTCTTTAATTAAACTGAATGTTGTTGATTATGTATTAGATGGTTTTCAATTTACGAATAAAAGGTACGTTGCCAGCAATTGTCCAATAAAAGAAGACACGTTACAATATAGGATTCTTGCAATAAAGAATAGTTCAAAAGACATCTCAACCAAGATTGACTTAAACATCTTGGAAGAGGATAAATTGTTATATTCTTTTCTGAAAAATAGCAACATATTAGTCGCTATATGTTTGCATAGAGAAGATATATTGTATGTTGGGAAAATAAAAGAAGTAAATACTAAATCGTTTATTTTAGAATCATATGATACAGAACTTAGGGAAAGTGGTATAATGAATATTGAGTTTGATAAAGTAAGATATATTCAGATGCATACCGATTATCTTGATTCTCTCAGTTTGATTATAGACAAATAATAAAATCGTCCCACACCTCCATAAATGCCTTGGCGATGTGGGATTTTTCTTTTCTCTCTTTCTTGATTCTTCACCCTAAGAACATGGGCTTTCCCTTGCAAGAAACTCCGTTGTTTTTTCGCTTTTCCTCCGTAGATACTCCATCGTTACTCCATATTAACTCCATATCAAGTCCATCGTTTCGATGGAGTAACGATGGAGATGCGATGGAGTAACGATGGAGAAACCTCGGAATATCAAGGAAGGATTTTCCTTTTTATTTGCTATTGATTAATAAGAATCCGATGACTTTGAGACAAATTCCATAGCCTTTGCTCTGGCAGGCTTTCCTGTTTCCGTAAGAGGAAGTTTATCTATATGGATGATGAGTTTTGGCTTGCTGAACTTATTATTCATTTCGCTAAGTTCTTTTTGAGCCAGTTCTGTGTCTCCTTCGGTAAGTAAAACCACGATTTCACCGAACTTTGGGTCTTTCTTTTTCGTTATCATAAACGGAGAAGAAAGTAAAGGCTGAAGCTCGCGTTCAATCTCCTCAATCTGGAGTTTTACCCCACCAGAGCATATCACGTTATCGCGTCTGCCTATTATGCGGAAAGTACCGTCTTGTCTTAGGACTATTATGTCATTGGTTATCAGCGTTTCCGGATTCAAGGCAGGTGCGTTGATTATCAAACAGCCATCGTGATCTTGCGAAAGGCTGACGCCTGGCATTGGCGTGTACCATTCGGATGCGTCCTTGCCTGAAAGCCTTCGCATAGCGATATGAGATAGCGTCTCGGTCATTCCGTAAGTGCTCCATATCGCGTTTGGGAATGTGTGGATTTGCTTCTCCACTTCCTCGCTGATAGCTCCTCCTCCCACTATTACGTGTTTTGTTTTGGAGAGAGCCTCTCTTTCTTTCTCTACAAGTAGCGTGTTATAGAGTTGTAATGGCACGATAGCAGCAAAGGTGGGGGGATTTTGCTGAAGGGAGATATCGGCAAACGGGTGTCCGCTTGGAAGAATATCTATCAGTTTCAGTCCTCTTTCCAAAGTCCTTACAACCATCATCTTACCTGCGATATAGTCGAGAGGCATACAGAGAAGAGCTGTATCGCCTTCTTTCAGATTTAGGAAGTCGCAGGTCATTTTTGCTGAAGCACGCATACGCGATTTCTCTACGAGCATACGCTTTGGTGTGCCCGTACTACCACTTGTCTTTACCTCTATGAGTGGGGAAGACGACAGGAAATCGGATGTGAATTCTTCTAAAGTCATGTTTTTGTTTGGGTGATGGGTGTTAGGTGTTGGGTGTTAGTGGTTAGCAGAAATACAAACCGCCAACACCCAACACCTATCACCTAACAACCAGGTTCGCTCCTTCTATTTGGACTTTGTTTTCTATGTTGTCTGTGAATAGCTGTCCTGTGCCTAAACCTTGCGGGAATGTGATGTTAGGACCGTAAACGGATTCTGCGAGAAGGGCAATGGAACGAAGTCCGATATTGCTCTCAAGGGCAGAGGTAATCCATGAGTTAATACCTCGCTTGTTTGCAAGGTCAATCCATTCACGAGTGCCTGAAATTCCTCCATGCATAGTTGGTTTCAATACTATGTATTGAGGACGGATGGTATCAAGGAGTCTTGCCTTCTCCTTTGGATCATTTACGCCTATCATTTCTTCATCAAGGGCAATGGCAAGAGGGGATTCCTTGCAAAGACGTGCCATTTCGTCCCAATGGCCTTGACGAATTGGCTGCTCTATGGAATGAATATCATATTTTGCCAATTCTTCGAGTCTGCTCATAGCCCATTCGGGAGAGAATGCCCCATTGGCATCAACACGTAGTTGCAAGTCTTCTTTGGGAAAACAAGAGCGAACATAACGTATCAATTCTATCTCTTTCTGCCAGTCGATAGCACCAATCTTGAGTTTGATGCAACGAAATCCAATCGCCATCTTGACCTTTACCTGTTCAAGCATATCCTCGAAAGAAGACATCCAGACAAGTCCGTTGATTGGTATTGATACTTTGTCCTTGAAAATTGGAAATTCGCTTCTTGCCTCTGCTACTGCAGATTCAAGGGCAAAACGGAGGGCGGGATAAGAGAGCATATCGTCAGGCCAAGTGCCATTAAGTACCGATGGAATGGCTTTTTCTGCTAGTCGTCTTACCTCAGAGATATCGGGATAGGAATTTCTGTCGCATGAGAGGTCGGGTAGTGGAGCAAGCTCGCCTGTGCCTTTCTTCCCTGTCACTTTGTCTGTGAGCGTAATTAAGTACATCTCGTGAAGAGAATATTCTCCACGAGATGTACGTGCCGGTTTCTTGAAATGAAGTATTTCTTTTGTAATGCTTAACTCCATAGGTAATTATCAATTCTCAATTGTCAATTTTCAATTGCCTACGGCAATGGTTTTCCCCAGTTAGGCTTGCGCTTCTCAAGGAATGCACGACCACCTTCCTGAGCCTCGTCCATGAAGTAATATAGCAAGGTTGCATCACCTGCAAGTTGCTGAATGCCAGCCTGTCCGTCAAGTTCTGCGTTAAGACCTGCCTTTATCATACGGAGAGCCATAGGAGAGCGTTCCATCATAGTCTTTGCCCATGAGATGCACTCTTCCTCAAGTTGATCGTAGGGCACCACCTTGTTCACCATACCCATTTCTTCTGCCTCCTTGGCAGTATATAGACGGCACATGAACCATATCTCGCGTGCTTTTTTCTGACCAACGATACGTGCGAGGTATGAGCTTCCGAAACCTGCATCGAAGCTTCCTACCTTCGGACCTGTCTGACCGAACTTGGCATTCTCTGCAGCTATGGTCAGATCGCATACGAGATGAAGCACATGACCACCGCCAACCGCAAATCCGTTTACCATAGCTATTACAGGCTTTGGCAGACGACGTATCTGCATCTGCACGTCAAGTACGCTGAGACGTGGCACGCCCTCATCATCCACATAGCCGCCACGACCTTTCACGTTCATGTCGCCACCTGCACAGAAAGCCTGTTGACGAAGATATTCCTCGTCTGTCTGTCCTTCCTTGCGAGGTGTCTCGGCACCTGTGAGGAGAACAACTCTGATATCCTGGTTCTCGCGACATATTGCGAAAGCCTCGGATAACTCCTTGGTTGTGAGTGGAGTGAAAGCGTTACGATAGCGAGGGCGATTGATAGAAATCTTTGCTATGCCCTCTGCATATTCAAGGATTATCTCCTTGAAAGGATGTAGGATTGTCCAGTTCATATTTGTTTCTTGTTTTTTTTTCTATAGAGACTTGAAAGTCTAGATTTGCTAGGAACTCTAGAGATTCTAGCTGATTATTTTGTTACTATAATTTCCACCAGTCTTGGCGCATTACCACCTTCTTCCGTCAGCCAATCAATGGCATTGGTTATATCTTCTGCCTTGCTTACTGCCTTTCTTGAAATTCCATATTGATGACAGGCACCAACGGCTGTTGTGTGGTGAGATGCCATTACGTATTCATCACGTGCAGGTGATTTCTCAAGTCCGGGTAGTTGTTTGAAAATCTCGCCACCTCCATTATTTAGTAGGAGTATGCGGAGATTAGGTTTCAGGTGCATGTTCCAAAGAGCGTTCTGGTCATAGAAGAAACTGAGATCTCCTATAACGCAATACACATTACCTTCGCTAACGAGAGAAGCACCTACGGCTGTAGAGAGCGAACCCTCTATTCCGTTGAGACCACGGTTACAGAAAACGAAATGATTGGCATGACGTGCTGCAAGACGTATGGCGGTTGAGTTGGCGTAATACACATCCGACTCTTTCGTCATTCGTTTCTCAAGTTCCTGTACGGCTTGCTCCGTAATCTTGACAGGCTGTTTTTTCGCATCTTCCCTAACGGAAGAGAGAAGTCTGTCCCAGTTCATGCCAAACGCATTCTTCTCTAGCTGGAGAATTGAAGATAAATCCTCAAGAACGGTTGTGGCAGAGCCTTGGAGAATATAGCTTGCGTGTTGTGTAATGTCCTCAATCTGCATTTGCTCGTTGAGCATTACTATTGTGCAGTCGTCAAGAGTGCGCATGAACTGTCGCAGACGCTTGCTGATGGTCGTGCTACCTATATATAACAGGAAGTCTGGCTTATATTCCTCTGTGTCTGAGCCTATCTTCTTGAAAGTATCATCGAGACTTGGCGAAGGATCATCAGAAGATAGAGGCTCAGCAAGTATTGTTATACCTTGACGGAGCTTTGCTATTGCCTCGCTTGGTATCTCGAAACGTTGGCTCTGTCCTATGACAAACATAGGTCGTTGTGAGCGTGAAAGCATGTCGAGGAAGTAATTTTTCTCGGTTTCATCGAACCAGCGAAGAGGAAATATGCCCTGAGGGTCCGGAAGTTCCTTTGTGGTGAAGTCAAAAAGAGGTTCGGTTATCGGCACATTGATATGTACAGATTTCCTTGTCGTCATCAACGTGAGAATAGCCTCGCAAACAAGTCTCCGACAATACCATTTCTCTATCTTGTCTTTGCATTCCGGCAGGTTCACGCTTTTCTCAACGAAAGAACCTAATGCGTTTGGCTGTGGCATGGTCTGTCCATCAAGCTGACCTATCCAAGCCTGTGGTCTGTCAGCAGAAATGACGATGATTCCGCGGTTCTGATAAGAAGCCTCGGCAACGCCTGGGAGGGTGTTGAGAAGAGCGGAACCGGAAGTCACACATACAGCAACCATCTCACCTGTCTGATTTGCTATACCTAAAGCAACAAAAGCTGCAGAGCGTTCATCTGTAACGGGATGGCAGATGAATTTGGGTGATTCGTTGAAATTATGTACGATAGGAGCATTTCGACTGCCAGGACACACAACAATGTGCTCTACACCGTAGTCGATAAGCAGCGAGGTTAGTATGTTGATATTTTCCTTGGATGAGAACATTGAAAGTAACAATTAATAATTAACAATCAAAAATTAACACGGTGGGCTATGGGGTATTGTCAATTATCAATTGTCAATTTTCAATTATTTAAAAAAGTGGTCGCATCGATGATGTGATGAAAACTCCGTTTAAAAAGGATTTGAGGACTCCCCGTCTTTGTAATCCATCGGCTTTTCAGCTTTCCTGATGTGATGTCACCCGAAGTGTTTATGTCATCAGGAATAATGGCCCGCCATTGACAAAAGAAGCTATCTCGGTTTTCAGAATTATTTGATGAGTATCCCTATCGAACCGATGCGACCTAATATTTCTGTTTGGATGCAAAGGTAATATTTTTTTTCGATAAACCATCGAAATAACCGAAAAAATTACTCTTCGGCCAAAGATTGCATCACCCTTTGCATGTTTTCGAGCATAGTGTTCATATTCTCTGGTGTCTTGCAAACAGCAAGAAAGAGGTCGTTGAGGTCAATGTCATCAGGCGTATTGACTGGTGAGTTATGAAGCAAAGTCTGCATATTATCTGCAAGAAGTCGGTATATGCAAACCACGTTGGCTGGTTTTGTATGTGCCTTTACAGCCTTCCTTCCAGACTGGTATCCTCTTATTACAGCTATCACCATAGCCTGTATTGCTATATCTGGTGATACCTTACCAGCTTCAAGTGGAGCCATTTCCTCATTGATGATCTCGAAATATTCTTCAATACTCATCACATGGCCTTGCAGTACTGCGTAGAAGTTTCTGCGGTATTCATCTGCCATGAGGTTGAAGAGCTTGTCTGTACGACAGGCATGCTGCATCATAGTCATGGCATTAAGAGATGAAGGGTCGGCTTCGCGAAGACGTTGTTCCAACTGTTCGTGAGACGGATAGTTTACTATTGCGATAGCATCAAAGATACTCTCGTAAAGGTATTGAGCTATCTCTTCGTAGTGGTCAAGCAAAAGCTGCTTCATCTGCTTGGGCTCTACGCTCTGCGGACCATTGGCTTCAGGCAGACTTCCTTCTACAATACCTTCAACGAATGAAGAAAAGAAACCACGTACTATTGCCGGTATTATTCTTGGAGAGTTCATTTGAAAGTCTTGAATTGATAGCCTTGTGATATTAGCCATTCCAGAGACTCTGGAAGAGCAGTCTGCAATTTCTCGATGCTCTTCAGAGAATCATGGAAGGTTATGATTGAACCGTTGCGGGTGTATGTCTTGATATTGTTGACCACATCCTCGGCTGTAAGAAGCCTTGAATAGTCACGCGTCACGACATCCCACATCACAACTTTGTATTTGCGTTTGAGCCAGATATAAGCTGCTGGTCTCATCCACCCGTGTGGCGGACGGAAATACTTTGAGTGAATAAGCTCGTTCGCCTTATTGGTGTTCTTCACATACGTTCTAAGGGTATGCCTTATGCTGCCCATGTGATTGTATGTGTGATTTCCCACCTGATGTCCCTCTGCCTTTATACGTTCAAAAAGATGTGGGTACTTGCGAACATTGTCACCTACCATAAAGAAGGTTGCCTTTATTCCATACTTTGCCAAAGTGTCAAGGATAAAGGGAGTTGCTTCCGGAATCGGTCCATCGTCAAAGGTAAGATAAACCGAATGCTCCCTTGGATCCATTCGCCAAAATGCTTTGGGATAGATCCAACGGAGCCATATAGTAGGTTGTTCAATAATCATTATTCACCGTTGAAGTTGCCTCCACGACCAAAGTATTTGGACGAGAGCTTGTCAAGTTCCTTGTTCTTTTTCTGAGCCAATGCTGCATCATACTTTGATGCTATCTCAAGTATGCGTTGCATTGTGTAGAAGTGGAGCATACATTCACGCTGAGACTGTCTGAATCGGTTATCGCTCAATGAAAGATACCAAGTGAGATACTGCTGGCTGTTCTTCCACATATCGTTGAACACCTCTTCTGCCTTCTTCTTGTTTCCAACGGCATAGTAACCCTGAAGGAAGTCCAAACCACCGCTCAGGTATGACATTGGTACATTGTATGTAGGCAGAACCTTCTCTGCCTTTTCAAGAACCTTCTTTGCCTTCTCATCCTTGCCCTCCTGAAGGAGATGCGTGATGAGCATACCGAACAGACGGCGATGTGTAAGGCACATACGCATTACTGTCTCGTCAAGATAGAGTCCCTTCTTCTCAAGACCGCCGAACTTGAACTTGTTCATGACATTATTGTATGTCTTCTCTGTATCAAAGTTGGTCTGATCGTTTGTGGCAAATGGAGTGATGCGGTTCACAAGACCTTCCTGAATGAAGTTGTCGCCGAGGTTCATGAAGTTCTCAGCACCTACGGTGAGGGCAACGTAGAGTGGACGTGTCCAGTTGGCGTTGCTTATCATCTCAAGCATCATGAGGTCGTTCTTGTAGAGGGCACGCTTGCCCTTGAGTGAGATTGCCATCTTCTCAGGAATCTGAATCTCATTGCCGGCAGAGTCGCGTGGAATCATCATACCACTCTTCCTTACTGCGTTAGCATCGATAGTGAGATATAGGGTATCTGTTGGAATGACGTGCATCTCACCCTTACCACCACGAACCCAGTACTTCATCACATTGTGGATGTCGAAAGGATCATCACCATACTGCTGGCGGGCAGCCTCCGGATTCTGTACATAGAACTCCTTTATCTGCTCCTTCAGTTCTGGTGCAACCTCGATATACTCATTTGTACCTGAGCAGTAATCAAGGCGTGTCCAAGTGATAGGGAGTGCCGGAGAGTCGTATGCCGGACGCATCATCTGGTCGATATACCAGTCGGTCTGGAGATATGAAAGGTTGCAGACACGTGCATCTGTACCTACACCCTCAACATCCTGATTATACCAGAGAGGGAAGGTGTCATTATCACCATTTGTATAGATGACAGGATGTGTGCCTTCCTGCATTGAGTTCAGATAGTTCTGACCGAAGTCACGACAGCAATAACGACCTGAACGATCGTGGTCATCCCATGTCTGTGAAGCCATCTGGATAGGAACAAGCAGACCTGCACCTCCGATGATTCCGGCAAGAACAACGTTTTCCTTCTTTGTCTTGCGGGCAATAAGGTCGATGATAGCAGCAATACCCATACCGCACCAGATAGAGAATGCATAGAATGATCCTGCGTATGCGTAATCACGCTCACGAGGCTGTAAAGGTGTCTGGTTAAGATAGAGAACGATAGCAAGACCTGTCATGAAGAACAGGAAGAATACTACCCAGAACTGCTGTATGCCCTTCTTTCCGCGATATGCCTGCCAGAAAAGTCCGATAAGACCGAGGAGGAGAGGCAGACAATAGAACACGTTGTGTCCCTTGTTGTTCTTCAGCTCGTCAGGAAGCAGACTCTGGTCACCAAGCATAGCGTTATCTATAAATGGAATACCTGTGAGCCAGTTTCCATGCTCAAGTTCTCCATGTCCCTGAATGTCATTCTGACGACCAACGAAGTTCCACATGAAATAGCGCCAGTACATGAAGTTACATTGGTATGAGAGGAAGAAGCGGATGTTCTCCATCATTTTAGGCATATTGACGGTCATCATCTGACCGCAACGGTCATAATCCACAGGGTATGTATCAACGCCACCCATCCAGTCCTCGTAGGCTTTTGCATGGTCAGAACTATGCATACGTGGGAAGAGCATGTTCTGTGCATATACGTATGAATCCTTTGTACGGACTGTGAAGTATGCATCCTTTTCGTCAGCCGACTTCTTCTCAACACGCTGAATGATAGGAGCTCCCTTTTTCATCTCAGGACGGCACATATCGCCATCAACCTTGAGAGCCACTTGTGAAGCGTATGACTGGCCATAAAGCAAAGGACGATCACCATACTGGTCACGGCTAAGATAGCTACCGAGCGTGAAGATGTCCTCTGGTGAGTTCTGGTCCATTGGTGGGTTAGCACTTGAACGAACCACGATAAGGGCGTATGTAGAATAGCCGATCATCAGCATCAGCATGCAGCAGAGAGCCGTATTCTTGATGCGTGAAGTTACGTAGTATGCCTTTGTCTTCTTGTTCTTGAGCTGGAGAGCCACATAGAGCAAGGCAAGGATTATAATGCCGATAAAGAATGCTGACCATCCAAATCCGTAGAATGGAATACCGAGCATAGCAACGGCTAGAAGGAATGAGATGTTTGTCTTCTTGATATTCCTATCGACATAGCTCTCGTAGATAGCCCATACTACAACGCCTACAAGCAAAGCGATATAGATAATCTCACCTGTGTTGAATGGCATTCCGAGGGTGTTCACGAAGAATAGCTCGAACCAACCGCCAACGGTAATGATACCTGGTACAACGCCATAGAGCACAGCTGCTACGATAACAGCGCTTATTGCAAGTGCTATTAGTGAGCCCTTGAGGTCTGCATCTGGATAACGCTTGTAGTAATATACAAGTACGATAGCAGGAATACAAAGCAGGTTAAGCAAGTGAACGCCTATTGACAGACCTGTCATATAGGTGATAAGCACCAGCCAACGGTCTGAGTGAGGCGCGTCCGCATTATCCTCCCATTTCAGAATCATCCAGAATACAACTGCTGTAAAGGCACTTGAATAGGCATAAACCTCACCCTCAACGGCAGAGAACCAGAATGTATCAGAGAATGTATAGATTAATGCACCAACAAGGCCTGAAGCCTCTATGGCTATTGTCTTCGCTGTGGTCAGTTCTTCCCAATTATCTATGAGCAGGCGGCGAACAAGGTGTGTTATCGTCCAGAAAAGGAACAAGATACACGTAGCTGACAAGAGCGCACTCATGGTGTTTACCATACGTGCCACGTCTGATGGGTCGCTAACAAATTGGGTGAATAGGTTGGCTGTGAGCATAAAGAATGGTGCGCCAGGTGGGTGACCAACTTCGAGCTTGTAGCCAGTAGTGATAAATTCAGGACAGTCCCAGAATGAGGCTGTAGGTTCAATGGTAGAGCAATATACAAAGGCTGCAATAAGGAATGTTACCCAGCCGAGTACGTTGTCTATCAGTCTGTACTGTTTCATTTATTGATTTTTTTTATATTTGTAATTTTAAGTTCCCCTGTGATGGGGTTAGTAGGGTTTGTTAATTCCTGATTACCCAATTCCGTGCAAAATTACTAAATATCGTGTAGAAAAAAGAATGAAAAATCAAAAAAATGCGAAATATGGCTTGATTTTGTTTTCTTTAACTTTTTGAGTCGTATCGTGAGTTATTTAGTTTTAGACTTTCTTTTCTCGCCATTCGGATTTCCGTGTGTAGAATCTCCTCTAAATAACTGTTGTATATGGTTTCTTAATTCTTTGCTCAGTCTGAATATTACATCGTCGGTTGAGTTCCATAATTTAAACTTAGAAAAGTATAAGATGACATTCTTTGTAGGATATGTGATTTCTATTTTTCCTCTGGTGTCAATTCTGGGGTATAACTGTATTTTTGTCTGTTTGCCATTGGGTGATTTATATATTTTGTCTCGTGTATGCTTTTCTTTGATTGTATCATGTAGACATTCGATTTTTGCCAAAAATGTATTTACAGCTAAACTGTCACTTAAAGTAATGGAATCACAGTTGTTGGCATATAGTCTGTCAAATTCAGTAGGTGAAATACTATATGGACTCTCTATTTCGTAAGGAATATAATAAATTCTTATTGACACATTTTTTTCACTATGTATATTCTGTGAAAAAAATAACAGCATGATGAATATGCAAAATATTCTACAGACTAATAGGTAACGTGTATTTTTTGTTTTCTTTATCATATTCTTAATAGATGAGAAACTAAATGATGGATACATTTTCTTGGTGCAAAAGTAAACAAAAATTTCAATACTACCAAGGTAAGCCTATAAAAAGATTTGTTTCTCCTAAATCAGCGAACCACAACTTCGTTTTTGGGAGGTAGTAATTACCATTTAATTACAATTAAAATACCATTAAATTACCATTAAGATACCATTAACTATGGTATTATTATGGTATTATTATGGTATTATAATGGTATTATCAACGGAGGAAGAAGGGAGTTGGAACGAAGTTGTCACGGAATTGCATAATGATATTATCGAAAAAAAAATAGCCAAAGGGATTGTCCTCTGGCTATTTTTATTTACTTCGTTTCAAGAAAGCATTTGGGGATAAAGTTATACCAAGTAAGAACTTCATCATTGTATTTGAAGGTGTTCTTGTAATAAGCGAAGTCGTTAATTCCTATAATATCTTTTACCTTATCGTAAATCTCAGTATCTTCTAAGGCGATAGGTTTTCCTAAATAGTCTTCGGTTATTATTGTTGACTTTTTCCTTGTGAAAAAGACTTGGGTGTCTTGATAACCAAATAATTCCTGATGCTCGTCATCACACATCACGGCAAAATATATTAGGTAGTTTTTGAATTCTTCATTTGATAGCTTGTGCTTGGCATGAAGTATCCCTTGGTTGACATACATTATAGCCATGTTAATAAAGAAAGTATCATATTTATCTTTGTCTATGAAATTGTCAAGGCAGTCTAATTGCTCGAAACGATAGTACATTGGCATTTGTTCTTCCGTCTCATAATCACGTAGGATATCATGATATTTCATATATCTTTTGATAGACGGAATGATTGCATATTTCTTTGCGTCTCTTCTTATTCTCATATTCTATATTCTTTATAATTTTGAAATACAAGGCAATATCATTGGTGTTGTTTCTTTTTCTGCATATATTTAGGATAGTTAGAACGGTTTAGATGCTATATAAACGGCCAAGCAATAATCATATACCTCATTACCTTGCCTATGCTTATGCTGATGAGGGTAATGAAAACATTAGCTCTCATGAGGCCGAGCAATATTGATATCGCACTTCCGAGAAGGGGAAGGAAGGCAAAGAATCCCATCCATGCACCTCGCCCTCCCATGAACCGTTGGGCTTTGTCGAGACTTTCCTTCTTTACATGGAGATATTTCTCAATCCAGTCGATTCTTCCCATTCTTCCAACACCATAGTTGAACATAGAGCCGGCGGTATTGCCTATTGAAGCATATATCACCATTTCCCAAGGATCAACGCCGGCGGCAAGCATAGCCAGCATTACAGCCTCTGAAGAGAATGGGAACACGCTTCCTGCAATGAATGCTGCAATCAACATTCCTATAGGACCGTATTGTATAAGGAAATCAAGCATGATGCTATAGGATTGGAGTTTCTAAATATGGGGTGTAGGTAGCCATGATTGATACCATTGCTAATATTATCAGAGTTATGATGAATACGATGTTTGTCAGCTTTGTATTTGTCAATGAGAAGTAATGGGCAGCCAATGGGCTAACCACAACAGCAAGCATCGTAAGAGTGTAGTTGGCGTATGCCGGTACTATCGGTATGATTAGCGCAAAGAATATTGACAAAGTTATGATAACATCGTATAGGTTTCTTGTCTTTATCTTGTCCTTGTATGCCGTGCGCACGAAATGAATCCATCCGATAAGCATTAGGATTATCAGAATTGCATAGCATACAAGATGCCCGACTGTTACGCTTGAGTAATCAAACAGAAAGGAAGCATCGTGCAGAGGCGCGAAATGGAGCTTTATCCAATCGGTGTTTTCCTTATATACAAAATATGGGATTAAGGTCCAGTAGGGTAGTACGATACCCATAATTATAGCACTCACAGCCTTGAAAGATATGGCGTAGAGTGGTACGCATAGCAAAAAGATCACTATGGGAAGGAAATACAGGAACGGAGTCCAGATTATGCTCCCTATGCTTATAATGAGTGCTATGCAGAATATGCTTGGCACTTCTTTCTTGTCCTTATAGCAGAAAAGAAGGAGGTAGATGCACAATCCTGTAAGTGTCTGAATAACTGTTGTCTGCCAGCGTACAGCTATGGTCGCCTGCATAGTGGCAAGCCATAGGAAGACGCATGACATCATTCTTGAACGTATTCTCAGAAGAGTGTTGCGAGTGTTCATCTCGGCTATGAGATATGTAGAAAAGCCTGTCAGCAAGAGTGGAATCCAAAGCTTTCTGGAAACCAATCCTGCTGCAAACCATATCAGTATGCTGATGATAGCCGATACTGGTAGGGATAATGAACTTTCTGCTACTCTATTCTGAAAACGTTTCATGTTGAAAATTGAAAGTTGAAAATTGAAAAATTGAAAATGGTTGTGTGGTATAATTTTCAATTATCAATTTTCAATTGTCAATTTTAAAGATCCTGTCCTATATCAGAACGGAAGTACTTGTCGGTGAACTGAATCTTCTGTGCCTCGGCAAAGCTCTTCTGGAGAGCCTCTTCCTTGTTCTTGCCGTAAGAGCTAACAGCAATCACACGACCGCCGGCTGTTACAACCTGACCGTCCTTGGTCGCAGTTCCTGCATGGAATACGATACTGCCCTCAACATCCTTGATGCCTGTGATTGGGTAGCCCTTTACATATTCCTGTGGATAGCCACCGCTTACGAGCATAACACAAACAGCAGCACGCTCGTCAAATTCGATAGTACGCTTGTCGAGATCCTCGTTAGCAACACCCTCAAAGAGATCAACTATATCACTCTTCAGACGAAGCATAACGCTCTCAGTCTCAGGGTCTCCCATACGGCAGTTGTACTCGATTACCATAGGCTCGCCGTTCACGTTGATAAGACCGAAGAAGATAAAGCCCTTATATACGATACCTTCCTCTGCAAGACCTTCTACCGTTGGACGGATGATGCGCTCGTCAACCTTCTTCATCCATTCCTTTGTAGCAAAAGGAACAGGTGTCACGCTACCCATACCGCCTGTGTTGAGACCTGTGTCATGCTCGCCGATACGCTTGTAGTCCTTTGCCTCTGGAAGAATCTTGTAGTTCTTGCCGTCGGTAAGAACGAATACAGAGCACTCGATACCTGAAAGGAACTCCTCGATGACAACACGTGAAGAAGCGTTGCCGAACATACCGCCAAGCATCTCGCGGAGCTCTTTCTTTGCCTCTTCGAGATTGTCGATGATAAGAACGCCCTTACCTGCACAGAGACCGTCAGCCTTCAGAACGTAAGGAGCCTTCAGAGTCTCAAGGAACTTGCAGCCTTCCTCTACATGATTGCCGTCGAATGTCTCGTAAGCAGCAGTAGGGATGTTGTGACGCTTCATGAATGCCTTTGCGAAGTCCTTTGAGCCTTCGAGAACGGCACCAGCCTTAGAAGGACCGATGACAGGAATGTTCTTTGTGCGCTCATCGTTCAGGAGGTTGTCGTAGATACCCTTTACCAATGGATCCTCAGGACCTACAACTACCATATTTACGCCGTTCTCAACAACGAATGTTTTGATAGCCTCGAAGTCGTCTGCCTTGATAGCTACGTTTTCACCAACCTCACCAGTTCCTGCGTTACCAGGAGCGATGAAAAGTTTCTCACACTTTGCGCTCTGCGCAATCTTCCATGCCAAGGCATGCTCGCGGCCGCCTGAACCTAATAGTAATATTTTCATATATAATTTTCTTTGTTTTTTTTTCTCTGTTTTCTCTTGCTTTTCTGGAATTTCCAGGTTCTCTAGATATTCTGGTTCCTACTTTAAGTAATCCTCAAAATACCTTGTTATCCTCTCATGCAGATGCACGCTCTTATGCCCTCTCATGTTATGCCCCTCGCCAGGATATGCGAAGAAATCGGGTTGTGTGCCTGCTTCGCTGCAGGCGTTAAGGAACATAAGGCAATGCTGTGGAACAACCGTTGGATCGTTCATTCCTGTTATTATCTGGAGTCTGCCTTTGAGATTCTTTGCTTTTTCGAGGAGTGATGTCTTCTTGTAGCCATCTGGATTTGTTTCCGGAGTATCCATATAGCGTTCGCCATACATTATCTCGTACCATTTCCAGTCAATCACAGGACCACCAGCCACTCCTACCTTGAACACGTCAGGATAGTTGGTCATGAGTGATATCGTCATGAAACCTCCAAAGCTCCAACCATGAACACCAAGCTTGTCGGCATCTACGTATGGAAGTGATTTCAGATAGTTTACACCACACATCTGATCCTTCATTTCCTCTTGCCCAAGCTGACGGAATGTGACCTGCTCAAAAGCCTTTCCTCTATTCTCCGAGCCTCTGTTGTCAAGGATGAAAACTATATATCCTTTCTGAGCCATATAGGTTTCCCATGATCGTGAAGCCCAATGCCATGAAGCATCTACGTTATGTGCATGAGGACCACCATATACATATACCACAGTAGGGTATTTCTTGTTTGCATCGAAATCCGCAGGGCGAACCATTCTCCAATATAAATCCGTTACTCCGTCCGCAGCCTTTATCGTGCCGTTCAAGTATTCAGGAACTTGATAGCCTTCCCATGGATTCTTTGCCGTGAGATAACGTACGGGTTTCTTGTTTGTGGTAAAGAGAATGTCTATGTTATGCGGAACCTTAGGCTCTGAGTATGAATCGGATATATACAATCCTGATTCGCTCAATTTGCCTTTGTGCACGCCCTTGCCTTTGTCAACCATAGTGCGTTTCCCTGTCTCTATGTTCACGCTCCACAGGTTCATCTGAAGAGGATCTGCCTCGTTACTTCTTATGATAACGCTCTTTGTCTTTGCGCAGAAACCGAGAATCTCATCAACTACAAAATTGCCCTTTGTAAGTTGTTTTAGGCTGATGTCTCCATTCACATTCCCGACATATAGATGCATATATCCATCCTTCTGACTCCACAAAAGGAACTTCTGTTTGTTCCAAGGAATGAAAGAGATAGGGTGCAGAGGCTCTACATATTTCTCGTTCTTCTCTGTGTAGAGGGTGCGAATCTTATCTCCGCTTTCAGTAGAATATTCATCAAGTGAACAGTCGTTCTGATCTCGGTTCAGCTCGAAGAGATATATCTTCTTGCTGTCAGGCGACCACGCGATATTTGTAAAATATCTGTCTGTAGGATCTCCTACATTAAGGTATATTGTCTTCTGAGTGTCAATGTCATAGATTCCGACTGTTACCTTATGGCTTGTCATTCCAGCCATAGGGTATTTGTCCGGGTCATGTTTTGCCTCTCTCTGGAAGAGGTCAACCTGTGGATAGTCCTCCACCATACTCTGGTCCATACGGTAGAATGCCAGTTTCTTGCCATCCTCCGACCAGAAAGTGCCCTTTTCTATTCCGAATTCGTTCCTATGAACGCTCTGACCATATACTATCTCTCTGCTTCCGTCTGTTGAAAGCTGAACAGACTTGTCGTCGGCTGTACGAACGAAGAGGTTATTGTTTTCAAGATATGCGTCTGCCTTGCTCTTGGCATTCCATTCCAGCGAGCCTTTCCTGTCCTGACTCCATACAAGTTTCTTTGCCTTGAAGTCGATAAGCATACGCTTTGTCTTGTTGCTTACAAGTACGAGTGATTCGCCTGAATACGGGAATTTTGCAGAGAGAAGTGTCCTGACCACATCCTCGCCTTCAAGACCTGCCCATGTGTTGAGGTCGCTGAGGGAAAAGAGAGATGTCTCGGTAACTCTTGCTTTATCAACAACAGAAACATTCTCCACGTCAAGGTGTATGAATTCATCGCCCCACCATGTGGTGAAGCGATTCTCCGGTCGCATCTTATTATAGTTCGTGCCACCGAAGTTCAGATCCTCCAACGTGAATAGTTTCTTGTCCTGTGCCAGCATCATAGTTGCGGTTAGGAGAGTGAGGAGTAATAGGAAAAGACGATTAATCCTCATCGTCGTCAAGGAAGTCGTTTCCGAATTTTCCATTGCGCTTGCCACCTTTGCCTCCCTTGAAATCGTCACGCTTGCCGAATGGCTTTCTGCTCTTGCGCTCATCGCGATCAGACTTCTTGCCACCCTTCTTGCGGTCGCCGTTGTCACGGTCCTCACGCTTGAAGTTCTTGCGCTCCCTGTGTTCGCGTTCCTGCTTCTCAGCCTCACGACGACGCTCCAGAGACAGGAACTTGAATGAGCGAATGTCCTGCTCTTCGTTCTCTTCCTGCTCGTCAAGGCGTTGCTTGAACTCACGATTCTTCTTGAATCTGTGCTTCTCAGCCATCTTCTTCTTCTCTTCCTCGGTCTTCACAATGCCACCCTCGGCACGGAAATCGCTGAAACGGCCGTTGAACAGACAGTATTTTCTCAACTCGCATTCAAGTGAACCGTTGTAGAGAGGAATCTTTATGCTTGGCTTCAGGCGAATCTGCTCAAAGCACTCCTGACGATAGCTCAGAACCCATGCCTCATTATCCTTGAAGCAGTTCTTCAGTTTGTCGCCAATCATCTTGTATGTAGCCAAGAGGTTCGGGGTAGAGATACGCTCTCCGTATGGTGGGTTTGTAACCATGATAGCCTTCTCCTTTGGCTGCTTGAAGTCGGCAAAGTCTGCCTGCTCTATAATAACGTCCTTGCTAAGACCCGCAGCACGAACATTGAGAGCTGCTGTATTAACAGCCTTCATGTCAATATCATAGCCGTAGATCTTATGTTCGAACTCACGCTCTCTTGAATCGTCGTTGTATATCTCGTCGAAGAGGTCGGCGTCAAAGTCCGGCCATTTCTCGAAGGCGAACTCCTTGCGGAACACACCTGGGGAAATATTGCGGGCGATAAGTGCTGCCTCCACCACAAGTGTTCCTGAACCGCACATAGGGTCGATGAAATCGGTCTCACCCCTCCATCCTGTCATGAGGATTATTCCGGCTGCAAGAACCTCGTTCAGAGGTGCCTCTACGCTCTCCTGACGATAGCCACGACGATGCAATGACTCGCCACTTGAGTCGAGGGCAACGGTAGCCTCGTTTTCCGAGATGTGAATATTGATACGGATGTCAGGATTGGCAACTGAAATGTTCGGACGCTCGCCTGTCTTCTCACGGAACTGATCCACGATGGCATCCTTCACCTTGTAGGTCACGAAGCGTGAGTTGCGGAAATTCTCTGAATAAACTACAGAATCCACAGAGAAGGTCTTTCCCTTCCCGATATACTCGCTCCAGTCAATCTCCTGCACTTTCTCATACATATCCTCTGCCGATGAAGCCGTAAAGGTGGCTATAGGCTTGAGGATTCTGATTGCTGTATGCAATTGGAAATTCGCACGGTACATCATCTCCTTGTCGCCGGTGAAGCTTACCATGCGGTTCCCCTTTTCTATGTTCTTGGCACCGAGTTCTGTCAACTCCTGAGCCAGCACTTCTTCAAGACCCATGAAGGTCTTTGCTATCATTTTAAATTCCATATCCATTAAGGTTTGTTCCCGCATTGTCGCGGAAACTCTTGTAAATCTTTGTATTTGGTGCTACATTCTCGGTAATCCAGATATTTGCGCCTATCACGCATCCCTTTCCTATCGTTATTCTTCCGAGTATTGTCGCATTACTGTAAACTATCACATCATCCTCAAGAATCGGGTGGCGTGGTATTCCCTTGATCGGGTTGCCGTTTTCGTCAAGAGGGAAGCTCAATGCACCAAGCGTTACGCCTTGGTACAGCTTTACGTTGTCTCCGATGATACACGTCGCGCCTATCACTACGCCTGTTCCGTGGTCAATAGTGAAGTGGTGACCTATTGTAGCTGCCGGATGTATGTCGATACCTGTCTCTGAATGGGCAAGCTCTGAAATCATACGTGGTATGAGAGGCACGCCAAGAACGTGGAGCTCATGGGCAATACGGTAGTTCACCAGAGCCTTTATTACCGGGTAGCAAGATATTATCTCGCCAAAGTTCACAGCTGCCGGGTCTCCGTTATATGCAGCCTCGATATCTGTAGCGAGTGTCTTGCGAATCTCTGGAAGTCGTTCTATAAGCTGGTTAGTTATCTCTCTCGCTTTCTTTTGCAAGCAGTTATCATCAGTACAGTCTTTGTCGTCATCGCAATCCTCATCTGCAAAGCACAGTCCTGCCATTATCTGTTGGCAGAGCAGTTTGTGCATTCTCTCAAGGTCAATGCCGATATGATATGGGAGGGTGTGCCTGTTGACCGATGACTGGCCATAATAGCCGGGGAATAATATACCACGGGCAAGCTGTATGATTTCTGATAATGCATCTCCTGAAGGCAGAGGGTTGCCTTCCTGATGCTGGTGGAACAGACCTTTCAGCGACTCGCTGTCTGAAAGTCGGCTCACAGTCTCGATGAGCGTCTTATTTGTACTTGATGGTGCCATCCTTTTTGTTGTGTCAATAAATTTGAGTGCTTTATTCGCACTAAGGCAAAAGCGCATGTTACCCCATGAGGTTAGCGCGCGTAATTTATATTTGTCTGCAAAATTAATAAAATAACTGAAAAATAAAGAACTTTCATAGAAAAAAATAATAAAAAGTAGTACCTTTGCATTCGTAATGAGCAAAAAAGCACAGAATTTTTTTCTACTCTTCGGACTTTCTGTCCTTGGAGTCATGGTATATCAGCTTGACTATCAGGAGACATGGCAGGGTATGTGTCATGCAGGATATTGGTTCGTCGCCGTTGTCGTTCTATGGGCATTTCTCTATATCTTCAATGCCTCTGCATGGTATATAATAATCCGTTCCGACGGTAGTCCTGAGACTCGCACTCTCTCATTCTCCTACATCTATCGCCTTACGGTTTCCGGTTTTGCCCTTAACTATGCCACCCCGGGAGGCCTTATGGGCGGAGAGCCTTACCGCATCATGTCTATCTCTCCATTCATAGGAAAGGCAAAGGCTTCCTCGTCGGTCATCCTTTATGCTATGACCCACATGTTCAGCCATTTCTGGTTCTGGGCAATAAGTATCATTCTCTTTCTTGTCACCCAGACCTTGACAACCAATCTCGCCATACTCCTTGCCCTTTGCACAGGCTTCTGTATCCTCGGACTCTGGTTCTTTATGGCTGGCTATCGTAAAGGCTTGGCAAATAGGATGTTGTCTGTTGCCCGACACATCCCTATTCTAAAGAAATGGGCGCGTCCTTTTGTGGAATCTCACAAGGAACAGCTTGACACAATTGATAGTCAGATTTCTGCCCTTCATGCTCAGAATCCAAAGACCTTCGTAACGGCTGTTCTCCTTGAACTTGTCTGCCGAATTGTTTCTTCCTTGGAGATTTATTTCATCCTCCTTGTCCTTATGCCCGAGGTGAGTTTCATACAATGTATTCTTATTCTTGCTTTCACCTCCCTCTTTGCCAATCTCCTCTTCTTCATTCCCCTTCAGTTAGGGGGTAGGGAAGGAGGCTTCCTTATGTCGATAACCGCTTTCGGCATATCATCGGGAAGTGCCGCTTTCGTTGCCCTCATGGTTCGTCTTCGAGAGCTCATCTGGACGGCAATAGGTCTCGCGCTTATCAAGTTCAGCGGTAAGTAAGTATAAAAGCAAGTCGTTTTTTGAGGTGGGTATAATGATTATCCGTATTTGCCCGAATGGCAGGCTGAAGGTTCAATATTAACTGACTAAGAATCTAGGGTATAAGATAATTAATCCGTCAAGGATAGAGGTGGTATTGCCTGAATATTTGACAAGCCTAAGTCTCCCAATACTTTCTTATATGCCTCTACCCTATTAGAAGGAACATATACGGAGATGGAATTATTAACTTTCTCAAAAACATCATTCCCAAACGCTGGAGGTGTACTTCCCTTAAAAGTTATAGAGCAGAGAGCTATGCAAAAAGAGAAAGCAGAATCTCCTATACTCGTCACAGAGTTCGGGATCGTGACAGAAGTGAGACCTGCGCACCAAGTAAATGCATAATTCCCAATACTCGTCACAGAGTTCGGAATTTCGACTGAGGTGAGACTTGTACAGTTAAAGAAAACCCAATCTCCAATACTCGTCACAGAGTTCGGAATTGTAACAGATGTGAGACTTGAGCAGTAATAGAAAGCAAGATCTCCAATACTCGTTACAGAGTTCGGAATTACAACTGAGGTGAGTCTTGAGCAATCACAGAAAGCATAACTTCCAATATTCGTCACACCATCCTTGATTACAACATTCTTGATGTTGTCTCGATCATTATACCACGGGGCTTTATTACTGCTATAGGCATATACTAGATAATCAGGCATATCTTTTCCTGATATGGTCAACGTCCCATTATCAGACAGACTCCATGTAATCTCTGCATGAATAGCAGGGAATGAAAAAAGGAAGAGGAGAAGAAAAAGAATATCCTTTTTCATATTGTTTAGAGAGTTAGAGGTGTTGTATTTAATACAGACTTTCGATCTGGATGCAAAATTACACAAAATATCTAATACCACAAATTTTATGTGTGAAAAAATTGGCTTACCATATGATAGTAAATTTATCGTTGAACTAAAACTCTAGTATTTTAGTAGCAAGCTGATGTTTAACTACCAAAAGTACATCACTATTTTTTCTTGCACAAATTTTCTTTTTCTCTTCTGAAATTATTTGTAAATTTGCAGGCAGAAAATAGGTAGCTGCTCCATCGCATCTCCATCGCATCTCCATCGTTAGTCCATCGAAACGATGGAGTATCGATGGATTATCGATGGACAATCGATGGATAATCAGCGAAGAATCGAGAGTGGTAATAGTGGTCGGAATAAGCCAAATGTCTAAAGCATAACGTCCAATACGCTACTTAAAAAATGTTTCGTTAATACTGATAAATGTTATTATTTATAATAAATTCATAATAAATACATCGTTTATGTTCATTTTCTTCTGTAATTTTATTAATTTTGCATTCTGAAATGAAATACGCAATCATTGCAGCCGGGGAAGGCTCCAGATTGGCTGAGGAAGGAATCTCTGCTCCAAAGCCTTTGGTCAAGGTGGGAGGACAATGTCTTGTTGACCGATTAATCCGTGTGTTTCTTGATAATGAGGCAGATGAGATAATCGTGGTATGCAACGACCTCACCCCGCTTGTGGATGAGCATCTCACAAGGATTGAGCGTGATGGATTTGATGGTAAGAAGATTCCGCTTCGGCATATAGTCAGGACAACACCAAGCTCCATGCATAGTTTCTACGAGTTGAGTAAGTTCCTTTCGGACTCTCCCTTCGTACTTACCACGGTTGATACTATCTTCCGTGAGGAGGAGTTCTCGGCATACGTCAAGGCTTTCAAGGCTTCGCTTGCCAATGGCTCGGCTGACGGAATGATGGGCGTAACGGACTATGTGGATGATGAGAAGCCGCTGTATGTGGCCCCCTCTCCCGTCCCCCCGAGGGGGGAGGCCGGAAGGCGAATGGGTTTTCCGCTTATCGAGAATTTCCTTGATGAAGATAAAGAAAGGAAATGCCCATATATCTCTGCCGGCATCTACGGTCTTACGCCAAAGGCGATTGATACGCTTAACCGCTGTATGGCAGAGGGTAAGAGCCGTATGCGAAACTTCCAACGCGGACTCATAGAGGATGGTCTTCGCCTCAAGGCATTCCCTTTCTCAAAGGTGCTTGATATTGACCATGCAAGTGATGTTGAGAAGGCGGAAAGAATGGTGGCCTCTCCCCCCGCTTCGCACATACTCGAAGATACTCAATCTTCGACTTCCCTCCGTAGGGAGGGAGCCGGAAGGCGAAGAGACTGCTAATATAGGAAAGGCGTTTGGAGTTTGGTAGATAGAATATAATTGAAATTGGATGACCAATAGCAATAAAACGGATACTTCTGTTGCTCTCCGGCTCCCTCCCTACGGGGGAGGGCGGGGGGAGAGGCCGTGTTCTATTCTCTTTCTCTTCCGCGCTCGCCGTTTCTCTCCCAACTCTGTGGAGAACGACAGGCTGATTCTTGAGAGTGTTGCTCGCGAGATGGAGGCTATGGGTAATGAGGTGAGGATGATAACCGAGGAGGAAGTCCTTACGCTAAAAACCTTGCCAGAGGCGGATGTGATATTCTGTATGGCTCGTAGTAATGAGGCTTTGGAGATAATAGAACGCTCGAAGGCACGTATCATTAATGAGCCAGAGGGAATAAGGATATGCGGTAACAGACAGGCTCTTACCGATATAATGAGGAGGCTGGAGATTCCTCTGCCTCCAGAAAATGGAGACAACGGCATCTGGCTGAAACGAGGAAAAGGAACGGCAGAAGTTGCGGAAGATACGATATTCTGCAATTCAGAAGAGGAGGTAGAGGACGCTATGCGGAGATTTGCCGATCGTGGCATAACGGAAGTTTGCCGACAGGCACACGTGGTGGGTGATCTGGTGAAGTTCTATGGTGTAGCCAATACAGATTTCTTCTGTCATTTCTATCCAACGGACTCTGGCCGTAGCAAGTTCGGTAGCGAGGAGCATAACGGAAAGGCTCATCATTATCCGTTCTCTGCAGAGGAGATGAAGAAGACGGTTGACCGCCTTGCCACTGCAATAGGCGTTATCGTCTATGGTGGTGATGCTATAGTAAAGGCTGACGGCTCGTTTGTGATAATAGATTTCAACGACTGGCCAACGTTCTCGCCTTGTAGGGAGGAGGCGGCAAGAAAAATAGCGACCCTCCCCATCTGACACATACTCCGATATTATCAACATCGGACTTCCCCAAGGGAGAGGTAAATAGGTTAGTGGATAAAATATGATAAGTCAAGAAGAAAATAAGATAAGCAATCAAGAGAATATCGAACCATTCTTGGAGGAAAGAAAATCTTCAAGCAAAGGTGACTCTTCTCCCTCCCTCGGGAGGGCTGGGGTGGGGTCTTTCTTGGATTTGCTTCACAGCACGTATAAGTCATACGATACGGAAGAGAATATAGACATATATTTCACTCGTCCGATAGGCTTGTTCTTCGCGCTTATCTGGAAGAAACTGGGTGTGCATCCAAATGCCATAACCGTTCTGTCGTTCTTTCTCGGAGCGGCTGCGGGATGGTGCTTCTACCATACATCCTTAGAATGGAATATCTATGGTGTGCTGTTCCTGATGTTCGCTAATTTCTGCGACTCTACCGATGGGCAGTTGGCTCGTATGACAGGCAAGAAGACCATAACGGGCAGAATGCTTGACGGCTTTGCCTCAGACATCTGGTTCTTCTGCGTGTATGTGGCAATCTGTTTCCGTCTCATGCCAGAGAATATTCCGGGGACAGACGTGAAGTGGGGCTTGTGGATATGGGCTTTGTGCGCCCTTGCAGGTCTTTGGGCACATACCATACAATGTCGCTATTCCGACTATTACCGCAATATCCATCTGTTCTTCCTACTTGGCAAGGAGGGTTCGGAACTCGACTCATACGCTTCACAGAAAGCAATAGCCGACAGATATCGTGCGGAAAAGAACTGGGTAGGAGTACTCTTCTTTGCAAACTATGCAAAATATTGTCGTGCTCAGGAGAAGGGAACGCCGGAGTTTCAGAAACTCAAGGCTGTGCTTACTGAGCGATATGGAGGAATAGACAAGGTGCCGCAGGAGTTTAGGGATGAGTTCAGAAGAAGGAGCTTCCCTCTGATGAAATACACCAATTTCCTCACCCACAACTGGCGAGCAATAATGCTCTTCATAGGATGCCTGACAAATCATCCGTGGATATATCCGCTCTTCGAGGTTACGGTTATGGCAGCTGCCTGTGCCTATATGAGAAGGACTCACGAGAATATGTGTAAGGAGTTGGCAAGATGATAAAAGCGATACTTTTCGACTATGGTGCCACGCTCGACACATTCGGGCGGCATTGGGGTATGGTTATATGGCATGCCTATGAGCATCTTGCCATTCCCGTGACAGAGGCACAATATCGTGAGGCATATGTTTATGGCGAGCGCACGCTTGGAAGTAAGGAGATAATCCGACAGACAGATACCTTTCTCACGACTCTCAATGTGAAGATAGACTTGCAGTTTGATTATCTTCGAGATTCCGGGGCTTGGTTGCCTGAGTGTGATGAACGTGCAGAGAAGCATGATGCCCTTGTGGAATATCTGTATTCGGGACTTCAAGGGAATATGGAACATACACGTTCGGTTCTCTCACAGTTGCAAGAAAGGGGAATCCAAATGGCACTTGTGAGCAATTTCTATGGAAATGTGGAGACTGTGCTTGGGGAGATGCAACTTCGGGATTTCTTCTGCGATGTGATTGAATCTGCACAGGTCGGAATACGCAAGCCTGATCCTCGTCTCTATGCCCTTGGGGTGGAGGCTTTAAGAAAGAAACAACTTTCAGGGCATCTGGATGAATCGGACATACTCGTTGTCGGAGATAGTATTCAGAAAGATATCATTCCTGCCAAGAGCCTCGGCTGCAAGACTGCTTGGTTCAAGGGCGAGGGATGGAAGAAAGAACCCGTTGATGAGACGATTCCTGATTTCGTGATTACGGATTTAATGGAATTGCCTGTTTAGGGGTTCGTGTTAATTATTAATTGTTAATTGTTAATCGTTAATTGTTTAGATATTTAAATACCATATTACTGCTATTCCTCTTCTGTCTGTCGGCTAATGCGCAGATGGAAGGAACCGTTAAGAAGCGCACAGGCGACTCTCTGTTTGCCGATGTGAATCTTAAGGGGGTGGAGGTGAAGGCTAAGAAGAAAAGATACTCTCGCAAGAACAATCCTGCCGTTGAGCTGATGAAGCGCGTTATTGCGGCAAAGAAACAGAATAAGCTCACCAACAAGCCATACTACCAGTATCAGAGCTATGAGAAGATGACGATATCGCTCAATGGTGTTACTGGTGAGATGCTTGACTCGGGTCTTATAGGCCGTACTCCTTGGCTGAGGAATCAGGTGGAGTATAGTCCGTTGAGCGGTCAGCTCATCCTCCCGTTCATGCTCGATGAGAAGGTTACGAAGGTGATGTATCGCAAGGATCCTGAGAAACAGCGAACCCTTGTGATAGGTGAGCGTTCGGAAGGTATCAATCAGATATTCGAGACGGGTAATATCTTCAACGCCTTGTCTGCCGATGCGTTCTGCGAGGTGGATATCTACGATAACAGCATACGACTTCTTCGCCGTACTATGACATCGCCTATTGCTGATGATGCCATAGGTTTCTATCGCTATTACATATTGGACACCGTGAAGGTGGAACGTGATTCTTGCTATCATGTGTTCTTTACTCCGAACAATCCGCAGGACTTCGGTTTCAACGGTGATATGTATATTCTCAAGGATTCTTCACTTCATGTAAGGAAGGTGTCGCTATCTATCCCTAAATCATCTGGAATCAACTTCGTGGAGGGATTGCAGATAAATCAGGAATTCGAGCTTCTGTCAACGGGCGACTGGGTACTAACCGTCAACGACCTCATAGTGGCGTTGCGCGTGAATCAGTCTATGGCTCACGGACTTATGGTGAAGACCTCGACAAGAAGTAACTATTCATTTGAGCCGATAGACGATAAACTCCTCTCTGGTGTCGGAGAACTTCGTAAGGATGCTAATGCTGAGATACAGGATGAGCAGTTCTGGAGGGAAAACCGTAAGGTTGACCTCACCACTTCGGAGAGGAATATGGGAAAGTTCGTGAAGGATGCCCAGAGTATGAAGGGCTTCAACTGGATTATGTTCTTCATACGTCCGGTTGTAGAGAACTTTGTGGAAACGGGATTCAACGGCCGTCCTTCAAAATTTGATATCGGACCAGTCAATACCATTATCTCGCATAACTTCATCGACGGCTATCGTGTGCGTCTGTCGGGACTCACCACAGCCAATCTCAACCGGCACCTCTTCCTCTCTGGATATGTGGCTCACGGTTTCAACACAAAGCGAAACTACTATAAGGGAGAACTGACATATTCGTTCAACCCGAAGAAATACATCCCGATGGAGTTTCCTCGCAGAACCATCATGTTCCATTCCTCATACGATGTAATGTCGCCTTCGGATAAGTTCCTCGTAAACGATAAGGATAACGTGTTCACGGCATTCAAATGGGCGAAGGTTGATAAGATGATGTTCTATCATCGCCATAAACTGGAGTTCGAATACGAGGAAGAATGGGGACTGCGTTTGCTTGCCAATATCAAGGTAGAGAGGAATGAGGGGGCTGGCAACCTGCATTTCCGTACTCTCGCGGAGCCTGACAAAGAAATATCCTTGCGAACCACGGAGATGCGCTTTGAGGTGGAATATGCCCCTGGCCGTACGTTCATAAATACGAAGCAGAACCGTATTCCGAACAATAACGATGCTCCTGTTTTCAAGTTGTCGCATACGCTCGGAGTGAAGGGATTCCTCGGTGGCGACTATAACTATAATGTGACGGAGGCAAGCATCTACAAGCGTTTCTGGCTGAACTCATGGGGAAAGTTGAACTGTAATCTCAAGGGTGGTGTGCAATGGTCTCAGGCGCCTTATCCTCTGTTGATGATGCCGGCTGCCAATCTCTCCTATATCGTTCAGAAAGGCTGTTTCAACCTTGTGAATAACATGGAGTTTCTTAACGACCGCTATGCTTCGGCTGATATAGAGTGGGATTTGGCGGGAAAGATATTCAATCGTGTGCCATTGCTCAAGAAATTGAAGTGGCGTGAGGTTGTCGGCTTCAAGACTCTCTGGGGTGGAATATCCGACAAGAACAATCCATTTCTTGAGAAGAATCAGAATTCTGCTTTGCTGATGGAATTCCCTGAAGGTTGTACGGTTATGGACCCTAACCATCCTTATGCCGAATTCTCTGTCGGTATATATAATATCTTCAAGTTCTTCCGCGTTCAGTATGTTCGCAGACTCAACTATCTCGACCTCCCCACAGCTAACAGGGATGGTGTAAGACTGATGTTTGAAATGACATTCTAAAGCAGAGCTGTCTCTCCTCTCATCCTCTCAAGGGCGAGTAGGTTCATTCTTCAAATCAAGAAAAATCAACGAATAATATAATAAATAAATATCCCCTCCCTTAAAGGGATTTATTCTATAAAAACATCCTTCCCTTGGGGAAGGCTTGGTTAGGCTTATGATAATCCTCGCAGACCGCCAAGACATCACACGTGCCGGACTTCAATATATCATTAACGATATGTTCCCCGGTGTGGAGATGCACTATTCAGAAGATAAGGCATCACTCATAGAGCGCCTTAAACTGTCGAATTTCCGCCCTTCTAATGAGGCGATAGTGATACTCGACTATACCCATTTCGACTTTGTTGGAGAGGCAGAGCTGTATATCCTTGCCTCACGATTCCCATATTCCCGTTGGATATTGTTCTCCGAAGAGCTGAGTGCAGACTTCGTGGGTAGGATTGTTACAACCAGTCAGCAGTATAGCATCCTGTTTAAGGAGTCACCAATGAGTGAGATTCGTGAATGTATAAGATATGCTTCGAGCAACAAGCGATATATTTGCCAACAGGCAGCTTCTCTCTTGGTGACATCTCATCAGCAACTTGATCCTACTGCTGGCTTGCTTACTAAAACAGAGACCGAGATCCTGAGAGATATTGCTCTCGGACTTACCACAAAGGATATTGCTGAGAAGCGTGTGTCTTCCTTCCATACGGTTAATACTCACCGAAAGAATATCTTCCGTAAACTCTCTGTAAATAATGTTCATGAGGCCACCCGCTACGCCCTTCGTGCCGGTATAGTTGATGAGGCGGAGTATTATATTTAAAAAAAGAAAAGAACGGCCTCTCCCCCCGCCCTCCCCCGTAGGGAGGGAGCCGGAAGTCGATGGGAGAAGTCAAGGAAGGGTTGAATTAAAAGAAATCGAATGTCTAATAAGGAGAAAAAGATAACTTCTTGTGCGAATCGGCTCCCTCCCTACGGGGGAGGGCGGGGGGAGAGGCCACTTTTGCGCTCTTTCAACCGTGCCTGCGTTTCTTACCATCTCCTTTCAGATGGTGACCGCATCCTTATTGCCCTTTCTGGAGGCAAGGACTCTCTCATGCTTGCCCGACTGATGGCTCAGCGTTCCCGTATCTATAAACCGAAGATAACGGTTGAGGCTGCACATGTCATTATGGATAATATCCCATACGAGACCGACCGCACGTATCTTCAGGATTTCTGTGATGAGCTTGGTATCAGATTGCATATTCTCCATTCCTGTTTTGATGAGAGTACCGATCCACGAAAGACACGCTGTTTCCTTTGTGCCTGGAATCGCCGAAAGACACTTTTTGAATTTGCCGAGGCTAATGGCTTTAATAAGATAGCTCTTGGGCATCATAATGACGATATCATCATAACCTATCTGATGAACATCACTTTCGAAGGCTCTGCCCATACTATGCCCCCGATACTTCAATTGGAGCATTATCCCCTGCAAATTATCCGCCCGCTATGTCTCGTTCATGAAGAGGATATTCGTGAGGTGGCAGAAGAACTTGGTTTTCAAAAGCAGAAAACCCTCTGCCCATACGAAGAAGAAACCAACAGAAAGACTATGGCAGAAGTATTCCATCATCTTCAGGAAATAAATCCAGAGGCACGCTATTCCCTTTCACGGGTAGCTCTGCCAAAACCTTAGATAATATAACGCAAATAATTCGTTCTTGTTAGGTAGTAAATATATTAATTACCTCAAGTTTATGGCGATTGGAAAGCTTTAAAGTATAGATGTCCCACCATTAGTAGATTTATAGGGGGGAAAATCTCATAGTCGCGAGATAATATTCAATATACAGGTATGAATTGGTGGAAAAGAGAGAGAATTAATGTCGTTTAATTCATGATATAATCACACATTAATTTCTTCTTCTCCTTCCTCATCATACATTCGACATTTCTTTAATGTGAATTTGCCATCATGATATTCATAGTCAAATTCGAATACGTAATAAGTGTCGTCCATTGATAAAGAGACAGTAAATAACAAATTTGAGTCGTTTGTCAATTTTGTGGTACCAATGTATATTTGAAAATATTCTATGTCATCAACTTTTATTTTTCTTTGTAGTTCATCAATTGTAATTTCTTTTTGATAAACTTTGTTCTTGTCACAGACATAAAGACAGGCTTTTCTTGCATAGGGCAAGTTTGTGGAGTCTATTTTTTCTTCAATACCAGTCACGAACCTTTGTAAATGTCCTGGCACGAATCTCCTTGTACTATCGTTTCTCGTATAATGCCTAATATGGAATCTGCCTATAACACTATCACAAAAATCGGCAATGCTATCTTTTGAAGGCAATGGTATTTGTGTTATACCATCATTATGAGATTCATTTTTAACTAATATACTATCAGTATCTTTGACATTTATTGCGTCATTTGAATTCTGATTCTTGCAAGAGAACAATAAAAATGTCAATGGTAATATGAAAAGGAATAATTTAATACGCATCTTGTTCAATTTTTTATTGATAAAAGACCATGCATCAGGTCAAGTTCCTTGCCGTTGTACTTATTTGGCTTTACGTCCGTACCCTTTGAGGCCGTAGCATCAGTATAAGGCGCACCAAACGGATAGTAATTCGTCATCTGCTGCACAACGCCCTTTGCATCCACCACCTCGCGGTTGTTGTCGAGATGAAAGTTGTTTGTGGTTGAATGCAATGGAACAGAAATCATCTGCATTGTTTGATTAGCCCTGTATGTTCGGATATTGCTCATATCGTGGGCAAAAGTAAACAAAAAAACTAATACGACAAAGAAAATAAGGGAAAAGTTTTGGAGTGGTTTTATATAAAGGAAAAATCCACTACATTCTGGTTTTACTTAAGTCCGTTTCACCTCCGTTATAAAACCGTTGTAAGTCCGTAGATGCTCCATCGAAGGGAGCGAACCTAAAGCGAAGGCAGAGCGAAGGCACAACGGAAGGAGAATGAAGGCACTATAGTCTTTTGACAATTGAAAATTTCTCCTCAGAAAAAACTTTTTTCGTAAAACCCTACACCCCTACATTAGCACCCTATATAACTAACACTTACTTAGAATGTTACAAGGATTTTAAATATGCGCCAACCCTACACTAACCCTACACTACCCCTACACTAATCATGCCTGTCAAGGCATGAAATTGATAATTAATAATGAGTAATGAATAATGTGGATAGTATCATTAGCATTCAAGTCTAACTAAATTATACATTATCCATTATTAATTATCCATTAACCTGAAATTTTTAAAAATTCAGGTTTTAGTGTAGGGTTGATGTAGGGTTAGTGTAGGGTTGGACAATATTTGAAAACTCTGCAAACTTTTGTGCGTCAATAGTTTGTGGTACCTGTCAATGTAGGGGTGTAGGATTGTTGCGAAAAAGTTTTTTCGGATGATTATCCTATCATACTGCTTGCGAGAGTATGTGATTTATTCACGTATGGATCATCAGTAATACTCATGAGCGATTCAGAAGCTTGATTGATAGTCGTAAAGCATTTCTTCCAAGAAAGACTGGTGTCGCATGGAAGTCCAGCGATGCGCTTCCGATAGTCCAACATTGCGATGGTGATGGAATAGAGTTCGGCACTTGGAAGATTACGTTGTTGTTCGGCTGTCCTGATTGTAGAGTCAATAGACTGCAGAATCTGGGTTGTTGAGTTACCCGTCATAGCTACCTTCATGTGGGAATTGACCTCGTTGAACTCATTGCGAAGACGGCACATAAGCTCACGATAGCTGTGATACGTTTTGTCGTACCTGTTCATAGAATAATAGATTTTGTGTGTCCGTAGTCCCGCAGACATCAGTTTGACATAAATAACAGGCAGGTCTTCTGACTCGTCCTCATGCAGGCTCGTCTTCCCAAACAATGAAACGCATTTCTGTTCAGTGACTTTGATTGCCTGTATGTTTTGTATAGGCTTACAGCATCGGGTAATGTCTCAGATTTACACTGTGTTCCCGTCTTAGTCCTGATAATCCGTTTATCAGGAAACCTGTTATTGTGAAATTACTCCGATGCAAAGATAATATAAATATTCTGTATTTACAAACATTTCGACGATTTTTCTTGTGAAATAGTCATTTAATATGTAGAATTGTAAAGTCCGGTATTCAAGTTGAAAGTAATTTATACTCCAAAAACAGCCTGTAATCTCACGATTACAAGCTGCTATAGAATTACTTAAGATAACAAAAAACTGATTTGTTAGTTGAGCTATAACTGTTAAACCAAAATCTATATCGTAAATAAAAAGGGCTTTCTGTTAATCTTCTATTCCGTTGAGATTAAAGCTCTTGCCGTCAACGTGGATATTGATACGGCCGTTGTCGATAACCTTCTTTACGGAACTCTTAGCCACCATGCTGTTGATGTTGTTCATGCAAGTGGCGGTTTCTGCATAGTCGTAACGCTCCACGCTATCGAGAACCCATTGTCCATTGTTCCAAACGTATGACTCGATGCTCGTATTCCTGCCGTTTTCATCGTAGGAATACTCTGTTCTGAAGTTGTTCTCGCTCCTGCCCAGAGCATCATAGATGAAGATGGTCTCTACCTTCAGATTACCATTCTCATCATATTCATAGCTTGTTCTTGGACCATATACAGAACTATCTTCATTACCATTCTTTATAGCCCACGTCTGACGGAGTTTGTCTTTCCCCAAATCGTTGTAACCTACCAATGACTTGGAAATAAGCACGAAGCTGCCGCGCTTGTATATATAGAAGGTGGAGAAGTCGCCGTTGCTTGAAATACAATGCACATCCTTAAACTTCATTTCCCACTTAGCGCCCGTCCAATCATAACTATATTCAGTATATCCTAACTCTGTATATTCAAGTTCGGTTTTTGAATTGGGAATCCATGTGCCGTTGCTCCATTGATAGGAACACTCGCCAGCCAATGAGCCGTCAGAATTATATGAATACTGGTTCTTTCTGTAAACGTTCCAGTTCCCATTCTCCATCTTGTGGGCAATCACGGCCTGTATCTTACCGTCGGAGGTATAGGTATAGTATCTTTTTATGGAACCAGCAAGTTCATCGCTTGAGAAATCAGTCTCCTCAATCTGATTTCCTTTGGCATCATACTTGAACTCATACGAATCAGTCAAGTTGCCTTCGCTGTCGTATATGGTCATATTGGATGTCTGCGCATTGTCCTGTGCAGTTGCGGTATTAGTTATTGCTACCAAAATGGCTATTAGATTCAAGATCTTTTTCATGTCGGTTAGTGTTAAAGGATTAGAGGTTAGAGGTTTTGCTTGCAAATATAAATATAATTTTTTTAAAAACCAAGAAAAATCTAAAAAAATGCAAAAAAAACATTATTAAAACGCTACATATTCGCAAAATAATTCCATTGTATTTCTCTTTTCTATTCTTTCCTTTTGGCATTACGGATAATTAATATTACTTTTGCATATAGAAAACCAAAACAATTATGGATAGTCTTACAGCACAAAAGCGTCATGATAATATGGCGGCAATACGGTCAAAAGACACGAAGCCTGAGTTGATTGTGCGACGAGGGCTTTGGAAACGCGGGTTCAGATACCGATTGAATCACAAGAGGTTGCCTGGACATCCTGACCTTGTATTGAAGAAGTACAGGACGTGCATATTTGTAAACGGATGCTTCTGGCATGGGCATTACGTTGAACTGGGTAAAATGGAAAACTCGGCTTGTTGTAAGATTCCAAAGACAAACCGAGATTTCTGGGTATCTAAAATCAAGCGTAATAAGGAGCGGGACAAGGAAGAGCAAAAGCGTTTGGCTGAGATGGGCTGGCATTGTATTACGGTTTGGGAATGTGAACTGAAGCCCCAAAAGCGTGAGGAAACACTTGATTCTATCGCTTTTACCCTAAACCGTATCTGGATGCAAGACCACGGTATAAAGGCCAAGGACTACAACCCTTATCCTAGTGAAAGGGCAAGGGAGTCGCAGGCAATGGTGGCAGAAGATGAGGTGGATTAGAATTTTACCGTCAGCTTGCCTAGAATCTGACGACCTTTTCTTGGTACACCATCAGCAAGCAGAGAGCCGATTTTGTAGTCGTTGTTGGTAATGTTGTGTGCAGTTATGTCGATATCAAGATATTGCCATTCATAACCTACTCCGAGGCTGATAATACCTTGTGGCTTAACTTCCTCTATACTGCCAATAGTCTGCTTCATTCCGAATGACAGGATGACATCCGCCTTTTGGTAGTATGTGGTTGTCTGGGCGTTGATAGTGCTGCGCAGCCATACCTTTCCACCATTGAAGAACCCGTGACCTGTGCCGTGATATGGTGAACCTGCTACGGTTATATTGCCCATTAGCTGTGGTACTCCGAATGGATTGTCCTTGTGTACGTTATATCCCTTTGACTTGATGAATTTCTGCCATGTGAAATTCGCGTTGGCAAAGAAATCATCGGTAGTATATTGTACCGCTCCTTCTATTCCTGCCTGTGTTACCATAGCTGAGTTACGGAATAGGTAGTCGCCACCTAATTCTATGTTTACGAGATCCTCAAGCTTGTTACGATAGAAACTGAGTTCTGCCGAGAGAGGTGTGCCCTGACGGTGGTATGTGGCTCCTATCTGGTAAGAGTGCATAGTCTCCGGACGCATGTTCGCTCCTCCGCTGAACATCTTCACGTTGCATGCACGATAGATATATGGTGCATCAACGAAACTGTAGTTGTAGGATGCACGTGCAGAAAGAGTCTTTGTAATTTTGTAGATTAATGAGAAACGTGGAGAGAACCTGTTGAGAGTGGCATCATCGAATCTGATTTTGTGGTCATAGCGTAGTCCGGCGTTTAAGATAAACTTTCTGGAGAAGAAATGCTTCAATTGTAGATATGAGGAATAGATTTCTTCACTTGCGTCGTTGAACACCTCTCCGCTTGATATCATTTGCTGTGTGGTATAGTTTCCGCCTATGTAGAGAACTCCGTCGGTGAGGGCGAAGTGCTCGTACTGACATCCTATTACAGCATTACCATGACCAAGGTATCTGTATTTTGCAAGTATCTGTGCTTGTCCGCCAAAGGTTAAATTCTCCCATTCCAGCATCTGGAAAACACCTGCCGTCTTCACGTAATACTTCATCAGCATCTGTGCTATCTCAGGACTGATATCGGATGATTTGCCTTCTGACTGTAGTCTTTGCAAGAGGTCTGCCCCGACACCGAAATTGACGGAGTCACCCATTACATTGTAGAAACTGGTATGCTCCATAGAGACATATCCAGAGGCATGAATGTTGAAAGCTCCCAATGAGTGGGAGTAGTCCACGTTAAGGTGGTGATTGGTGCGGGTAATACCAGGACCATTGCTCTTGATGTTGCTGTAGCGGTCGTAGTTGAAGTTCTGTACCGCTTCATACGAAGGCGTTTCAGGACTAAGGTATCTATTCCCCTTATCGTCGCTTAGGAAAGCCTTAGTAGCAGGCATCTGTAGGATATTGATATACGGTGTCTGCTTTGAACGCTGTGAGTTGAAGGTTAGGGAGAAGTCGCGCCAGCGTCCCTTTATACCAATGTCGTATGACGGGCGGCGGTTGTAGGCATGGGCATATACCGTGCTCTGTGGTGTTAGAGAAGCCTGATTGCCTGAACTGTAGGCAACATTGTCGTGTGTGTATTTGAAACCGTCGGTAGCCTGTATGCTACCCCATCCAAGGAGATCCACTACGTTGTTACCACCACCCACGGCATAGGTAGTGCCATAGGTGTTTTGTGTGCCTGTCATAAAGCTTATACGACCACCATTTAATACGGCGCCTTTGCGTGTGATGACGTTCACCACAGCGGTGAGTGCTACGTTACCATAAAGTGATGATGCTGGGCCTCGTAGTACCTCTATCTGCTGAATCTTGTCAAGGGAGTTACGGTAGTCGGGCGCTTCGGCATTGGTAGAGTAGCCGTTGAGACGGTGTCCGTCCTGAAGGAAGAGAATCTTTTCCTGAGAGATACCTGTGATGCCGTGCATAGCTATGTTAGCCTCAAGACCTTCAGCTATCGACATGCCAGGGACGAAGAGACAGAGGAGTTCCTGAAGGGTTTGGGCACCGGAGTGTCGTATCATAGCCTCGGTGATGAGGGTGACAGGAACAGGTGATTCCTCTATAGATTCTGCCTGTCGTGATGCTGTGGTGATACCAGCCTCCAGTTGTTTGCGCTCGTTGATCATATCAATGAAACGCTGCGGGTCGGTTATGGCAGGTGTGAAATATGGATTATAGGCAAGTAGCCTGTCGACGATGATTCCTGCATTGACGAGGTCGCCTTTCTCCAAAAAAGAGAGAGCCATGAGGCGGTAGGCACTTGTCTTGAGCATACCGCTACCCGTGCTGATTACCTTGCGTGAGTAGGCCTCGCAACTGTCAAGGCGTCCTATTTGGTAATACCGAAATGCCGTAGAGTAGTCTTGCACGGTCTCTGGTGACTGGGCAAAAGATGAAAGGGGTAGAAGAGTTAAAAACAGAAATACCCACCCCCTTACCTCTCCCATAAAAGGAGGGGAGCAGTTACCCTTTTCTCGCTGTGGAGATTTAGAACAACTCGTTTTTATGTATTGTTTTTTATCTTTCATTATTTGAATGAGTATTACTATCTACTCCCCCTCCTTTTATGGGAGAGGTAAGGGGGCGGGTATTTTATTATCCTTTTACAGGAATAGTGAACGTGAATGTCGTCCCTTCATTTAGCTTTGTGTCGATATCGATACTGCCATGATGTTCATTTACTATAATGTCGTGGGTGATAATCATTCCGAGACCGGTTCCTTTGCCTATTGGCTTGGTTGTGATTGTTTCGTGGAAGAGTTTTCCGCGCACCTCGTCTGTCATGCCACAGCCGTTATCACCTATGCTGATGATAAGGTTTCCGTCTTCGACTTTTGCCACTATGTTGATGGTAGGCTTGTAGTCCTCACCTTCGCTTGCAGTTTTTTCTGTCACGGCATAGCATGCATTATTGACAACGTTAAGTACGGCACGGCTAAGGTCTTGAGGTACAACCATGACATGTGGCATATCCTCTTGATAGCTCTCAGTAATGGATATGTTGAATGATTTGTCACTCGCTCTTTGAGCATGATATGCCAGCCATACGTATTCATGCAGCAAATGGGCAATGTCAGTCGGAATGCATTCTCCTTCCTTACCACGCGATATGAGTAATATGCCTTGAATGATGCTTACTGCACGCTCGCCATGTTCACGTATCTTCTGTAGGTTGACGTTGAGATTGGAGGTGATATCATCAATTTCATTAGCATCGTCCTCAGGAATATGTTCTCGCACGTCATTCACTATCTCCTTCAGGTCATCAAGAAGTTTCTCTGACATCTTCGAGAAGTTGATGACAAAGTTAAGCGGATTCTGTATCTCATGCGCTATACCTGCGCTGAGCATTCCTAAGGAAGCAAGTTTCTGCTGCTGGAGAAGAAGTTTGTCAAATTCTTCCTTGGTTGGATACTTAGCAGAAGATTGTTGCTGAGTGTTGGATGTTGATTTCTCGGTCATAGTGTTATAGTGAATTGGCAGTATTCATCCTGTTGGGATTCAACTGAGATTTTACCATGATGATCGTTAATGATATTGCGTACAAGATAGAGGCCTACGCCGGCAGCCTCACCTGTGGGCTTAGTCGTGAAGAATGGGTCGAACACTTTGTTGATGATATTCTCTCCAATGCCCATGCCGTTGTCGCGAATGATAATACCCGTACCTTCTTCCGGGAGACTTAACACGATTTCCGGTATATAGCCAGGAGGACCTATTCTTACTTTCTTTGCAACTGAATATATGCTGTTGTTGAACAGAGCTATGAGTGCGTTCTTGATAGAACCGGCATCTATATTGACTATCATCTGCTGGTTTGGCATATCGCATTTTAGTTTTATACCATATTCTGCAATAGCATCCTTATGGTATTCGGATACGACAGCTACTGTCTGTCGGCAGAGAGCTATGAGGTCGTGCTGTGTCATAGTGCCTATATGGCTGTTGAGCATAGCCTCCATAGCGCGCAGAGTGCGAGTGGTACTGATACCGTGGTCCTCAATCTTCTTCAGGTTGGTCTTCATCATTTGTATGATGTCGGAACAGTCCTCATAGCAGTCCTCCGATATACGTTCTTTCTCATCCTCAATGTCGGCCATGAGATCCTGAGCAAGACCGGAAGTGAGCTTGGAGAAGTTGTTTATGTAGTTGATAGGATTAAGGATACGGTCGATAAGGCCTTGGGTGAGTTTACCCACAGCAGCGGTACGTTCCATTCGCACGAGGTCATCTTGCGTTCTCTTCAGGTCGGAGGTTCGTTCAGCTACTAACGACTCCAGCTTGGCTTTTTCTGCTTTCAGTCGTCTTGTACGATGTAGCATTAGCCTGTGGATTATAGCTATGAGGATGAGCAGGTAGATGATGTAAGCCCACCATTGCAGATAGAATGGTTTTGCTACAGACCAATTCAGGGTACTGACTTCCGATACGCGTCCGAATAAGTCACGTGCCTGAATTTCAATACTGCTGCTGCCATAGTCGAGGTTGTTGATTTCTACTTCGTTATGGTTGCTCCACAGACTCCATCTGCCACCGTTTATGCGATATCGGTACTCGGTAGGGCAGATTATGGAAGAGTTAATGGTGGAGAATGTCACGTTGAGTTGATTGCAGGATGACGGAAGTGTTATGCCTTCAACTTCGAAACGTGGTTTCATGTCCTTTGGTGAATAGCCACCCCACATCACAGAGTCGCCCATTGCTATTACCTGACGGATATATGGTCTTAAAATAGGCTGCTGCTTTAGCTCTTTCACCATACGAGTGTCGAGTATTATTACACCGAAATCACCACCTGCCCACATCTTTCCGTCTTCAGATGCGTAGAGGCAGTTGAGCGCACGCTTTGTGAAAGGATACATCCACGGTGAAAGTGTTGCAGATTGCTTATTGGTAGTGGAAGCTTTCAGGTTACGCCCTTCAGGATCGGTAATCCATAGTGTGCCCGATGGATCTGTGTATTTCAGCTTCGGATCCTTTACATCGGCACTTTGACGTATGCATCTGTCAGAAACCTTTATTCCGTCATTGCTGTTGGAAAATGAAAGTTCCCATAGCTCGCCATAGATGCTCTCCACGGTGAACTTCCCTTTGGCATGCTGTATCTTCGTCACCTTTTCCAAAGGTAGAACCATCGTCTTTTGTCCATATTTGGAAACGTAATATACTCCATCGACTTCACCTGTGACATAGCCGCCTTGTTTTTTGTCGTGGCATACAGAGAAGGTGTTGTAACCGGTTATATGTCGTATGGTACCTGGGGTGATGAGGTACAGACCTTGTGATGTGGCTGCAAGCATCTCCGCATCTGAGATGCGTGTAAGCTGCCAACAGGCAAGATCAATGTCTTCCACCAACTGTATTCTGTTACCATTTAGGCGGTACAGTCCCTTCATTGTACCTATGTAGTATGTTCCGGCAAGTTGACAGATGCAGTTCACCTCACCTTTCAGTCCTTCCCTTTCTCCAATCTGTCCGTATGGAGAGAGCGCATCAACGGCAAAGATACCGTTATCGGTAGCGCCCCATAACATATTTGTGCGGTTGGGGACAATACGGTTGATAGCATTGGATATAAGACCGTCGGTCTCGGAAAGAGGAGCAAAGGCATAGCGACTGTTACCGAAGTCAATGCCGTATGTGTAGCTGTAGCGTAGCTTTATGTCGAGCGGCATCTCCAACAGGCTCACAGAGTCGGGGGATGAGAGATTAGTGTTTTGAGTTGATGGATTAGAACTTTCGTTTTTGTCTTCTTTTATAACCCGAAGACTCTCATTCACAACTTCATACGCCTTGCCTGCGGTGGTATGCACATACACCTTGTCATTCTCAACCTTGATGTCGTCGACTTCTGAGATAGAGCCTCTGTCTGCGTCAGATACTATGGTGTGTATCTGTATGCGTCCCAGTTTGTCTGATTTGAGGTAGCCGAATACGTTGTAACCGCCTACCCATATACGTCCATTGTCGCCTCGTGTCAGTCGTGTCACTCTGCTGATGCCAGGGGTATGGATCTTTCTCCATGTGGCCCCATCATAGTAGAGAAGTCCCTCAAAATTGGCAACAAATACAGTACCGTAGTCATCGCATGCAATATCGTAATTGCGGTTGTGCGCCATGTATTCCTTGGATGGGTAATTGCGGAAGAAAGGCACACCTCTTCCATCTGCCATTATCTCAGAAAGAGGTAAAAGACAAAAGACAAGAGGCAAAAGACCTTTGACTTTAGACTTTAGACTTTTGACTTTTATCATTTGCCACCTCCTTTCATGAATGTGCGGTAAGGCACGGATTTTCCGATATAGTAGTTCCACTCATCCTGTGTGAACTCACGACGCAGTAATGACTGTGTGGCATTTGCGTTCTTGGTTACGGAGGTACAGAAACGATTCATGCCTCCAGCCTCATTGCCAATCCATATCATCTGTGATTCTTCGTCCACGACAAACGACAGAGGCCATGAGTCGAAACGGAACTCTATTGACTCGGCTATAGATGCCATGCTGGCAAACGACCAGAAACGCATGGTGTGGTCATAGCTGGTGGAGACAATAGAATTGTTGACTGCCTTTATAGAGGTAATAGCTCCTGTATGACCGGTCATGGTGCTTATGATATGTTCGTTTTTGTCCGTGACATATATTACGCCTGTCTCAGTTCCAAGTATGTTAGTACCGTTATGCTTGTCATGGAAGAATGCTGTCACCAGTTCCTTTACTCCTTTGATGTCTGAGCGTTTGCATTTGTTTGAGTTAGAAGCAGATACTACGTAATGCAGACCGTTTGTCCCGAATATGTGTAGCATACCGGTTTCTTCTTCAAATCCAAGAGCATGAAGTCCTGACTCAAGTGAGACGATATCCTTGATTGCCATCAACCTGGAATTAATCCAGGTAAGCGATTTGTTACTCGTAGCAACAAGTATATCCTTACCAATTGAGCAGATATCTTTCCAGACACCGGTTCCAAGTCTTATCATGCCCGTTACCTTCATTTGCGGAATGCGTGCGCCGCTGAACTCCAAAACAGCTACCATACCGTCAGATGTCATAGCTGCCATTCTGTTGTTGGATAGCATAGCCATACTTCGGAATGGAACATTATCAACCGTGAAGTATCTGAGTTCTCCCGCATCGTTGCACAGAATTATTTCTCCGTAGTCTGTCAAACCAAGTACCCAGCGTGCGCCGTCAATCTTCATGAGGTCCACGCATCTCACATTACCCTTGAGCGCTGTGTTCAGTTTCTCTGTGGAATTTGAGGAATAGAGAAGAGCCTTATATACGTTATCTGAGTTCTCTTGACCGCCATACTGTTTGGTATAGTGCCATGAGGCATAAGAAAGAAGTCGTGAAATATCCGTAGCCACACTTCCCTTGGCGAGGGCTGACTGTGCAAGAGAGTTGCCCATTGACAGATAGAATAGCGTATCTGCCTTTGCACGAGCTTTTTCTGCTTCCATCATATTCTTTGTGGCTATTTCCTTTTGTCCCACAGCCATGATACGCATTTGGTCGGCCTGTTCTGCTGCCAGTACGGCTTTCTTCTGGGCCTGCTGCGCAAATCCTCTCTCTATCTCTGCCTTCCCGCGCTCCATATCGGCTATACGCGACTGCCTCACAGCCTCTTCACGTTGCTTGTCTGAGATATTCTTCTGTTGAAAGGCTATGTCCTCCATCTGCTCGCTTACACGCTGTGTCACCTTTGCCTGAAGCTCTTTCTTCTGGAGGTCGGATATCTGTTCCTGAAGTTCGGCTGTCTTTGCCTCGTATGCCTGATTACACACAAAGTAAGTGACACCGCAACTGATTGCTGCGACGCCAACTAATGCTCCGTACTTTCGCCAGAGCAATAGCATTCTCTTTCGTGTGTTAGCAGAATTATTCATAAATTATCCCTATGGGGCGGGTGGGGGAGAGGCCGCTATTTTCTCTTTATCGCCATTATCGTGATGTCGTCACTCTGCTCTGCACCGTTGGCATGAGCGTTAACGGCGTTGTCGATAGCTGATGTGACCTCTTGGGTGGTATTGTCTCTCAGCGTTGCAAGCAAGGATTCAAGTCGCCCTTCTCCATATAAATTATTGCTCGGGTCACAAGCCTCCGTCACACCGTCGGTGAAGGCTACAAGCATATCGCCTTTCTCCAGTTCCAAAGTGCTCTCCTGATATGGGAAACCCTCTGTTACTCCCATACATATATTATTGGAGTGGGGCAGTACATCCACATTACCGTTGGCTTTGATGATATATGGTGGATTGTGTCCTGCATTTACATATCGCATCTCGCCTGTGCTGATGCAATACACACCATAGAAGACGGTTACGAACATTGAGTCAAAACTCTCCTTTGACAGCATGTCATTTGATTGTGATACTGTAGTGACGGGTGTCAGACTCCTTGTTCCCGTGAAGCGAAGCAATGTATAGCTCATGGTCATAAACAAGGCGGCAGGTACACCCTTGCCCGATACGTCGGCTATCACGAAACCTAAATGGTCATCGTCTATGCGGAAGAAATCGTAGAAGTCGCCTCCCACATCCTTTGCAGGTTTTATCGTAGCATGGATATCTACCTCGGAAGCTACATCGGGGAAAGGAGGGAATTTATTAGGCAGGATAGCCGACTGTACCTCGGCAGCAAGACTGAGGTCTGCCTTTAGATCAACCAACTGTCCGTGCTCTTTCTGCGATTGCTTTACAAACTCAATCTCTTCACGTGCCTTCTCTATGGTGCGCTCCAAGTCCTCAAGGTCGATAGGCTTTGTGGCAAAGTCGAAGGCACCATTATTCATGGCCTGACGTATATTGCTCATTTCGCCGTAGGCACTTACCATAACCACCTTCAGGGCAGGGTTGTTGCGATCCTTGATTTTCTTGAGAAGCGTGAGACCGTCCATCTCCGGCATGTTGATGTCGGAGAGCACTATATCTATATCTGGATGTTGCAGAAGCATCTGCATGGCTTCTACACCATTGTGCGCAAAGTAAAACTCATATTCACCCTTGCGAATCTTTCTGCGGAAATACTGGGTTAGCAGGAGCTCAAGGTCAAGCTCATCATCCACACTTAGAATCTTAATCATAGAATAAAGTATAAGATAAATTTACGGTTTTATGCTGGCAAAGATAGCAAAAGTATGTGAATAAACCAAATAAATGACGGGAAAAAAGAAATTTTTATTAATTTTGCACTAATGATTGACCGTTGTTATATAGAGATAACCAATGTATGCAACCTAAGTTGCGATTTCTGTCCGAAGCACAATAGGGCTAAAAGACGTATGACTGCACAGGAATTTGACCTTGTCACAGACAGACTTCGTGGTAGGGCTATCTTCCTGTATTTTCATCTCATGGGTGAGCCTATGCTTCATCCTCTATTACCTGATTTCATCCGTATGGCGCGCGAAAAAGGTTTCAACACCGTTCTTACTTCCAACGGTACTTTACCTCTCAAGGCGATGCGTCTCCTTTCTTCTCTTCCACACAAGGTGCAGCTTTCATTACATTCTCACGAAAGTAATGGCAAAGGCATACTTGCAGAGTATATAGATAAGGTAATGCAATTTGCAATTCCTGCGGCTGAGCAAGGCACTTGTGTTGTGCTGAGGCTTTGGAATCAAGGTGGACGTGAGAGTGAGAACGAGCAGGTTATGCAACTTCTGGAGAAATACGTACAAAAACCTTGGCGTGAGCGTCCAGACGGCTATCGTCTATGTGATAATCTCTATCTCGAGTTTGATAGGAAGTTTGAGTGGCCAGTAGTTCAACAGCCCCCCTCCAGCTCCCCCGAGGGGGAGAGGACCGAAGTATTCTGTAAGGCTCTCCACAAGCAGATTGGTGTTCTTTCTGATGGAAGTCTGGTGCCTTGTTGTATGGATCATAATGGCGATATAAGGCTTGGAAATCTCTTTACACAGTCGCTTGATGAGATCCTCAATTCGCCGCGTGCAAAGGCTATGGTAGAAGGTTTCCGTCATCATAAGGCCACAGAACTGCTTTGTCGGAATTGTGAGTCGGGCAACGTCCGTAATAGTTTCCGAGGAAAACCGAAGAGTTGAGACAAGTAAAAATTATTAGTAAGGCTAATATACATTTCGTTTGTATATTAGCCTTTTTTCGTGTGTTGCATTCATTTTTATAGGGTTGATTGTGGTTTGAAGTGTTGCAAATGAGGTGTTGGCGATGTAAATTGCCGCAGTTTTTAAGTGTTTGAAAAATAATAAGTTACAAATAAATATGGTGAAAAATTACGTTGCAACATCCTCCGAAAATAATCGGAAAAATGCTTGCAAGAGAAAAAACTACTTTTTAATTTTGTTCTCAGAAAACGGAATTATTAACCCTTAAAAACTATAGAATTATGACACAGATTGATCTTATTTCAAATGAATGGTCAGACCTTTTGTTTGAGAACCGTAACAAAGAGTATGGAGCTTATGTTCTCCGTCACCAGACAGGCACACGTAATATAATGTCAATCATCGCTGTGCTGATTCTTTTTGCTATCGTAATGGCTGTCATGGTTGCAAAGAATGCCATTGATGACTATAGAGCCAAAAATACGCCACACACTCAGGTTGTTGAGCTTACCCCTTGGATTGACAAGAAGCCTGAGCCTAAGGTAGAGCGTGCCGAGCCTATCAGGCAGGAAAATGTAGAGAAGGTGATAGAGAAGGTTAGATGTTCTATCAAGTTTGTTGCCCCAATAATAAAGAAAGACGACGAGGTGAATCCTGATGAGCAGATGAAAACTCAGGATGAAATAATGAGTTCTAAGGTAGCTGTAGGTTTCGCTAATGTAATCGGTAATGATGAAAATGGAGAAGTCCTTAGATGGAAGGATGCTATTGTGAATGAGCCGGTAAAGCCAAAGGTAGAAGAGAATAAGGTGTTTGAATATGTTGAGCAGATGCCTTCTTTCCCCGGTGGAGAAGCTGCTTTGATGCAATACTTGAGCAAGAACATCAAATACCCTCCTTTTGCAGAGGAGAACAACATTCAAGGACGTGTGATATGCTCTTTCGTAGTAGAGCGAGACGGAAGTGTTAGCGATATTCGAATAAAGAGAAGTGTTGATCCTTCTCTTGACAAGGAAGCTATGCGAGTTGTATCTGCTATGCCTAAGTGGATTCCAGGCAGACAGAATGGTCAGATGGTACGCGTGAAATATACTCTTCCTGTTACTTTCAGACTTCAATGATCTGCCCAAGTGATGCCGTTGTTCTTCCGTTCTTCCTCAAAAGATACTCCATCGTTACTCCATCGTTACTCCATCGCAAGTCCATCGTTTCGATGGAGTAACGATGTAGATGCGATGGACCAGTGATGGAGCAACCTATGAAAAGAAGCTAAGGATGAAGGGCATTTCGGAAGAAGTGTTTCCTTGTGATTTTTTGCTCACGCAAGAAAAACTTTTAGCGTTTTTCTTTGGGGAAATGGGAATTTTTGTTTACTTTTGCCCTCACGATATAATCAATGAGAAAATTCATAGGCATATTCGTCACAATGTTTGTCATCGCCTTCCTGATTTGCTGTAAGGATCGGGAGGGTGGTGATTCTGCCGTTTATGAACAGAGAAGGTTTCTTCAGACAAATATTTTTAAGGACACATTGAAGAGATATGTCGTTTTGACTCCGCAGTTTGCCGATAGCCTTCTTGATGCAGCCGTAGGGACAAAGAACAGGGATGCTATATGTGTGGCTATCAATGCCGTTATTGATTCCCGCGATTCCGCTTCTACCGAAAAGGCAATTCTTGCGGCTATGAAGAAGTATTACAAGGTGACGGATGCGAAGGACAAGCGTCCGTCGCTGAAGACTATTCTGGCGAGTATGGCGGCAAAATATGCCTCTAAGGGAGATACTGCGAGGGCAAGGAAATTCCTCTCAGCAGCAATGAAAGACACAATTCCAGGCAAGGAAAAGGTAATGTCGCATCTCGATGACAGATGCAAGAAACTAACGATTTCCTTGTTGAAAGAGGGACAGATAGCTTCTGCCACAAAGATCTATCATCATAACCTTGTGGCGTGTGATTCTTTGAGATATACTATCGGGAAAGGGCATTTGGAAGAGGTCAAGAAGATGAGGTCAAGTCTTGCGAATGTCCTGATTATCGTCATACTCGTTGTTGCTATCATCTGTCTGACTGTTTATCTTGTAAGAGCAAAGCAACAGGATAAAGAGTATGTGTATGAGAGTGTTACGTCAAGGTTACAGGATTCAATAGACGAGTATCAGCAGATGCTTGATGACCTTCAGACTACTAATTCCGACAACAAACGTGAAACGGATATGCTTCGTAGGCAGATAGACAGTATTCAGGAGCGTTTGATGGAGAGAATGCAGAGGGGTAGGGCATTGTATTTGTCCTTGACAGAAGGAAATCCTATGCCTTATGATCTCAAGGATGCAGATTCATATCTTATTGATTATGTAATGCTTTTCTATCCGGCAAAGTACAGGCAATGGACGGAGCAATACGATAAACTTACTCCAAGAGCCTTTACATACCTTATATTATGCGATATGGGACATTCTGATACTAAGATTCAGGAGATTCTGAGCATCAGCGCTTCAAGTGTACGTTCTATTAAATCCCGCCTAAACGCAAAGAAGAAGTAATTAAAAATGAAAGTTTTCGTTGTCTATTGTCATCCGTCAGAGGATTCCTTTACCCGACATGTTCGTGATTCCTTCTTGAAAGGAATTACGGATTCTGGTCATGAGTATGAGTTGTCGGATTTGTATCGTATGGGTTTCCGCACGGATATGTCTGAGGATGAGTATCTTCGTGATTCCAACTATACCACTTCACCCCAGTTGGCTGATGATGTCTTGGCCGAACAGGCGAAAATAAATTCTGCAGACGCGATTGCTTTCATATATCCAGTTTTCTGGACAGAGGCTCCGGCAAAGTTGGTGGGGTGGTTCGATCGTGTGTGGTCGTATGGCTTTGCATACGGAGACAAGACAATGAAGATGCTTGATAAGGCGTTATTCATGTGTACGACAGGGCACGATTTCATAACCTTAGAGCAATTCGGGTTCTTGGAAAGCATGAAGAACGTGATGCTTGGGGATCGCCTTGCCAAACGGGTAAGCGAAAGTGATTTTGTGGTCTTTGATGGTATGTCTAAAGAAAAGAAATCGCGTCAGGACAATTGGGAAAAGCATCTTGAAACGGCCTATAATAAAGGCTTTACTCTATTTGAGAAACCAGAGGACGGTTTCTCTCTGGATGGCCGATATTTTGTTGCTGTAGAGAATTCTGAGTCGGGTGAGGTGTCGGAACAGACGATCTTTGCCTATCATCAGAAGGATAATGCCGTATGGGCAGAATATTCTGGTGGCAGTATCGTGAAGGGTTTTCTTGTCGGCACAATGGATGATAGTCGTTGTTTGAGTTTCTCATATCAGCATTTGAATATTAATGGAGAGATAAAGTCGGGTTCATGTCATTCTCGTCCTTGTGAAGAGAATGGAAAACTGCGTTTCTATGAGGAATGGCAATGGGCTTCTGGTGAAACTGGTACATCTATCATAGAAGAATTATAAAGGCATTTAGAGATGAAACGGTTGTATTTTCTTGACACTTTGAAGGTGATGCTGACCATATTGGTGGTTTTTCATCATGCGGCAGAGGCATATTCTCCATATTCGGCTTGGGTATATAAGCCGAGTAATAAGGATGAGATGATGCCTTTGATATGGCATTTTAATTCTGTTAATGCAGCTTTCTTCATGGGATTGTTTTTCCTGATAGCTGGTTATTTCGTGCCACGCAGTTACGATAAGCAGGGAATTTGGGTGTTTGTGAAGAAGAAACTTCTTCGACTTGGCATACCCGTTGTGCTTGTCACGGCATTTCTTACCTATGCTACTGGACAGTTAGAGGTCGGGCATTTGTGGTATGTGGAGAGTCTCTTGCTTTTCTGCCTTGTTTATGCGCTTGTAAGGAGGTTCGTTTCGCCTATACAGCTGAAGGGCGATATTTCTCTTGGAGGATTGCTGGTTGTGGCTCTTGTAATGGGAGTTGGTGGGTATTTCATCCGTCAGGTAAGTCCACAGGATAACTGGATATGGGTATTAGGTTTCATTCATATTGAACCTGCACATTATCTGCAATACGTTATTATGTTTGTGTTGGGTGTCCTTACCTATCGTGGACAATGGCTAACAAAAATGAAGAACAGTACAGGCGCAGTATCACTATTGATAGGCTCTGCCTTGGCTATCGGCGACTATGTGCGTAATGATGGGGATTGGAACAACTTTGTTTATCAATGGTTTGGAATTTATGAATCCTTGCTTTGTGTTTTCTTCAGTTTTGGTTTACTGTGGCTATTTCGTGAGTTTGTAAATGGTACTAATGCCTTTCAGAGTTGGTGCTCACAACAGGCTTATGGAGCCTATATCGTCCATTTGTTTGTGCTACTTGCCGTTCAGAATGCCACCGATAGTATAATGCTTCCCGGTATTGTCAAGTTCTTTATTATCGGTATCGTGGCAAGTATAATTTCCTTTGTCATTACCTATCTGCTAAGATTAATACCGGGGGTGAAGAAAATATTATAAAACTCTAACCCCTACCTTTTCCCCGCTCGGGAGAAGGTAGGGGTTAGGCCTGTTTGTCTTTTATTTCTTCTTTTTAGTTGTTGTAGTCTTCTTCTTGGTTGACGTTGTCTTCTTCTTTGCTGTTGTGGTGGTAGTTGCTGGCTTGTAGTATTTCATAGCCTCTGGAATAACCTGTTGAAGAGCTGCGATACGCTTGGCGTCACTTGGGTGATCGCTGAATATCTCACTCTGGTTGGAGGTTGAAAGAGAAGCCATGCGTTGCCAGAATTCAATAGCCTTGTTAGGGTCGTAGCCTGCCATTGCTGCAAAGACAAGTCCTATGCGGTCAGCCTCCGTCTCGTTGTCACGACTGTATTTCAAGTTGGCGAAATTGAATCCTAACTGCGATGCCATATTGGCGATTGATGTCGTTTGCTGGGATGCACCAGCCATTCCGAGGAGAGCACCTCCTATTTGTACAGCTTGCTGTTGGCGTGCCTGCTTTGACATCTGTTCGGCAGAATGCTTGGCTACTGCATGGGCAATCTCATGGCCAAGTACGATGGCAAGTCCTGCTTCATCTTGTGTTACAGGCAGAATACCCTCATACACCACTATCTTACCTCCAGGCATACAGAAAGCATTCACCTCATCACTCTTTACGAGATTAAACTCCCATTCATAATATTGCAGATCATTGGCTGCACCATTTTCTCTGAGGTATGCCTCAACAGCCTTTGCGAGTTTCTCGCCGACACGCTTCACCAATGCTGTCTTTGTGGCATCTTTTGAAAGGGTTGATTTCTGGATAACCTCGCTATACTGTTGCTTACTGAGACTGAGAATTTGTCCGTCATCATACAGGAGAGTGTGTTTTCTTCCTGTAATAGGAACAGTAGATGTGGTGCCGCATGACGCGAGCATGAGTGCTGCAACTGCACCGAGTAATGCTTTCTTGATATTCATAACTAATATGTTTTATTTGGATATTTTTGCGGCAAAATTACTAAAAAATATTTTATATATAATGTACTAATACGAAAAAAACAGATATTTTTAACAATGATTATAGGTTGCTGCTTTGTTCAGCAAATAGTCGAAGATATTGCTAATGGAAGGATGAGACAAGTAAAGTAAATGCCCATGTGTCGCTTTTAAAAAGTGTTTAACCCTTTCTATTTGTCTAAAGAAATTGTATGATAAGTCGGTTTAAGTGTAAAATTTACCATTTTATTATTTTTGAGCATAGTTTTTTTAAGAAAAATATGATTTGACGATATCTAGACGTGTTTTATGAAACAAAACGACCGTATAAAAGTAACGTCTTAAATTTGGAAAAGAAACAAATGTGTAAAAAAGCGTTACGTTCGTTTTTTATAATATTATTAAAAATGTTTACCTTTGCCGTCATAATCAGTAAAGCGTGTTCATATGTCGAAATTGAAGTGCGCTTTGAGTGATAAAATTTACGCGGATAAATTTATATCTATTCCTAAATTGTGCTAAAACTTAAATAATTTATAAACCTAAATCCTACAAATGACAAAAAAACTGAAAGAGATGATGGATCTTGCCATGCGCAGGATATCGTCAAAGACATCGGTTCTTGCTTTGCTAATGATGGTTTTTGTAATACCAACATTAGCTCAGGACTTGGTCAAGGGTACCGTTATTGACAATAACGGAGAGGCGATTATCGGTGCAACGGTTCAGCAGAAAGACGATCAGAAGAACGCGACAATTACCGACCTTGACGGAAATTTCGTCCTTAAATTGCCTTATGGTAAAGGCACAGTTCGGGTGTCTTACGTTGGCATGAAAGAGAAGGAAGTTAAAGTCTCTGCTGACAAGCTAAACAAGGTAATCATGGAAGAGGATGATTCCCAGCTTGAAGAGCTTGTTGTTGTTGGCTACGGCCAGCAGAAGAAAGCATCTGTTGTCGGTGCAATCACGCAGACAACTGGTGAGGTTCTTGAACGTGCAGCAGGTATCGGTAGTGTGGGTGCAGCCCTTACCGGTAACCTTCCTGGTGTTGCTACTATTGCTTCTACAGGTCAGCCTGGTGAAGAGGATCCACGTATTTATATTCGTGGTGCAGCTGCATGGAATCAGGATGCCCAGCCTCTTATCCTTGTTGATGGTGTAAAGCGTGATATCAAGTCTGTTGATATTACATCTGTAGCAACAGTATCTGTATTGAAGGACGCATCTGCCACGGCAATCTATGGTGTGGAAGGTGCTAATGGCGTCGTCCTTATCACCACAAAGCGCGGTGTTGAGGGTAAGGCTCGAATTGACGTTGGCTTCAATGCCACATTGAAGGCTGTGTCAAAACTCCCACGTAAGTACGATTCATATGATGCATATATGTTCCGCAACCAGGCAATCGAACATGAGCTTGCCTTGGGTGGTGATGCTTCATGGGCATACTATCGTCCACAGACATTTATTAATAACTTCCGCAATCAGGATTATACTGTAAAGCCTAACCGTGATGCAGACGGTAACTACCTTGGCGACTATAGTCAGGCTGAGCGTTATCCAAATGTTGATTGGCAGGAAGAAATGTTTAAGAACTATGCCTTTTCTTATAATACAAACCTCAACATCTCGGGTGGTACGAAGTTTGTGAAGTATTTCGTGGCATTCGACTTCCAGAACGAAGGTGATATGACAAAGATTTGGGATAACCGTCAGGGATATGAAGGTGGTTATACATACAACCGTCTTAATGTTCGTTCTAATCTCGACTTTTCTATTACTAAGACCACTACGTTCAAGGTTAATCTCGCAGGTTCTAATGCACAGCAGATGACTCCGCGTTATTATTATGGTAATAATGGTGAGTTCTTCCAACAGCAGAATTGGGCGGGTGCGTATGGTATGGCTCCAAACCTCTTCCCTGTTCGGTTCACTGACGGATCATGGGGCTACTATCCATTGGTTTCAAATATTGCCAACTCTCCTATGAATGTGGCAAATTCTGGTTATGAGTTGAAGACAATAACACGTATCTTTACCGATTTCTCCCTTGAACAGAATCTTGATTTCGTAACAAAAGGACTGATTGCGCGTGGTACTATCTCTTGGGACAACCAATTTGATGAGGCAAACCGTGGTATTTCTGACCAGCATAAGACCAAGAGAGCTTATATGCTTCCAGAGGATGGTCAGATTCTTTATGAAAGTGCCATTCTTCCAGAAACTGGTTTCGACTTCTATGAGAGTCGTGACTGGACTACTTCTGTAGGTAATGTTGGAAATACATCCCGTGCAACAGAAATGTCGCTCCAACTCTTCTATGCTCGTCAGTTCGGAGTGCATAATGTCTCGCTTATGGGTAACTGGAAACGTCGTATTGATGCTCGTGGTACTGACCTTGAAAATCGTCGTGAGGACTGGGTGTTCCGTACCACATACGACTTGAAGAGCAAGTATTTCGCTGAGTTCAATGGTGCTTATAACGGATCACAGAAGTTCTCTCCTGACAATCGTTTTGTTTTCTTCTGTTCAGGAGCTGCAGGCTGGATGATGTCTGAAGAGAATTTCATGAAACGACTGAAGGATAAGAGAATTATTGATATGTTCAAGATTCGTGGTTCTATCGGTGAGATTGGTGATGACAGTGCTGGTGCGCGTTGGGCTTATCTTACAGACTGGGCTATTACTGACCCTGCTAATTTCAATGTTGCTATTGATGGTTCTGCAAGTCCATTCACTTCATATTATGAGAAAACTATTGCAAGTCCAGATCTCCGTTGGGCAACTGTGCTGAAGAAGAATATTGGTTTTGACTATGCTGTTCTCGGTGGTATGTTCGCTGGTAGTTTCGATTATTTTCGTGATGATCGCTATGACATCTTCATTTCAGGTGCCAACCGTTCTGTGCCTTCATACTATGGTGCTGCAACAACCCCTGATATCAATAAGGGTAAGATGAAGAACTACGGTTTCGAGTTTGAGCTTCGTTTTAATAAAGTATTGGAGAATGGTATGCGCTTTTGGGCAAATGCCAACTATACATACGCTCACAATGATATCATATTGAAGGATGATCCAAAGCTGATTCCAAGCTACCGTAAGGATAAAGGCTATTCTCAGGGACAGTATCGTGAATTTATCGACAATGGTTTCATTGGCACATACGATGAGCTTTATAGTACTCCAGAGCGCGAGAAGGACGATGCTCAGGTACTCATTGGTGACCACTATATTGTAGACTTCAATGGTGACGGTAAGGTGGATGAGACAAACGATAAGGCTCCATATGGCTACACTGGAACTCCTGAGCATACCTATAATGCTACTATCGGCTGGGAGTGGAAAGGCTGGAGTATGTTTGCTCAGTTTTATGGCGTAACAGGTGTTACACGTGACGTTGGTCTTCCTTCATTCAATAATAAGCTTCTCACAGTATTCGACAATGGTAAATGGTGGAATTCTGTAGATGGAGGTGGCGACGTTGTTGTTCCACGTTTTACGACTCAGGTTTCCTACAACGATGGTACTCAATATCTCTACGATGGTTCATATTTCCGACTCAAGAACGTAGAGGTTGCCTACACATGGACTAAGGGATGGATAAAGAAGATAGGCTTCTCAAGCCTGAAGTTATATCTCAATGGTAATAACCTCTTCCTTATCACAAAGATGCCTGATGACCGTGAGAGTAACTACGGATTCAGTGGTGGTGGTGGTGCCTACCCAACTGTAAGACGTTATAACTTCGGTATAAAGCTTTATATGTAATAATTCGAGGTCAAAAGTCATAAGACATAAGCCTTAGACCTATATTAAATGTAATTAATAATATGAGATATTATAACAACATAAAATCCCTTTTGTGCGGTTCGCTGCTCCTTGTGGCTGGCAGTGCTTCCTTCACATCTTGCACCGATTGGCTCGACAAGGATCCTGAGTCTATCGTGTCAGAGGATGAGGCATTCAAGAACTATCGTAACTTCCAGGGATATATAGAGGAAATCTATAACAAGATTCCAGATAAGGAGAAGATAAACTACTGTACAGCATGGAATTTTGGCGATGACGCAGTTCACAATCCTGAGGGCTATGCACACATGGATCATCAGGTGGATCTTGGTAACTATCGTAATTGGTGGGAAAACAACCAGTGTTGGCTTAATGGTGACAGAAACTCACTCTGGAAAAACTCATGGTACTGCATCCGTAAGTGCAACCTAGGTATCCAGAACATCAAGGCTCTTGTCGGTTCAGATGAGGAACGCGACTTGTTGCTCGGACAGATGTATTTCTTCCGTGCTTGGTGGCATTTTGAGTTGATGTGCTATTTTGGAGGTCTTCCATACATTGATCAAGCTTTTGAGGCTGGAAATATTCCAGAACTTCCACGTCTTTCTTTCCAAGAATGTGCAAATCGCTGTGCGGAAGACTTTGAAAAGGCATACGACCTTCTTCCTTTGGACTGGGATGAGACACTTACTGGTCAGCAGACATCTGGTAAAAATGAGCTTCGTGTCAATAGATTCATGGCTCTTTGCTACCTTGGCAAGTGTTATCTCTGGGCAGGTTCTCCACTTATGAAGGAGTTTGAGAAGACAAAGAATGGTGGCGTTGCCCAGCTTCTTGGTGCAAGTTCAAACGGTAAGACATATGATTATGATGTAGCTTATTGCCAGAAGGCCGCTGAGGCTTTCGGAAAGGCTCTTGAGATGGTTACCCGTGGAACTGTAAATTACAAGCTTGCAGAATTCAGATATTCTAACATTTACGATCACGAGCGTGATGAGAATTCTGAGTCTTGTTATTCAGATATATTCTATACAGTAAAGCAGAATTGGAATATGCCAGGTTCTACGGAGGCTATCTTCCGTGGGGCTTATCCAGGTGCAAACTCTGCAAACTGGAACTGTGCAAAGATTTTTGGTCCTAAGGTAGCTGGTCTTGTGGCTCATGACAATATCATTCACCATCCAACTGCGAATCTCATTGATCAGTATGGTATGGCAAACGGTCAACCAATCTATATCGTAAAGAATGGTGAATATGTCTTGAATCCTGACTCTGGCTGGGATCCAGAGCATCCTTACAAGGATCGTGATCCGCGTTTCTATCACGATATAGTATTCGATGGATTCCATTATGTACTTCAGACAGAAGGTCTAAGTGCTGATCAGAAGAAGCTAGAGTATTGCTCTCTTTACACAGGTGGTGCTGAGCGTGCTGTAGATAATGCTAGTAGCACTGGTTATTTCATTCAGAAACTCGTACCTCACCAGTGTAACGAAGGTGATAGGTGGTACGACTGGGATTGGGCTTTCCAGTCTTATGTTCCATATATGCGCCTTGCTGACATCTATCTGATGTATGCAGAGGCAAGGGCTGCTATTGCTGCTAGTGCAGCTGAACTGAAAGAAAAACCTGAATATTGTCCATCGTTGTCAGCTGTTGATGCTATCAACAAGCTTCGTGATCGTGTAAATTCTGATGAATATCCAATGGAGCATGTACACGCGAGTTGTCTTGACACAAGGGAACATTTCCTTGATGAAGTACGTCGTGAGCGTGCTGTAGAGCTCGCATTTGAGGGCTTCCGTTGGTGTGACCTTCAGCGTTGGCTACTTCTAACAGAGCCTCCTTACACAGTAAAGTATTCTCATGAGTTTGAGCGTCTTGAGAAGGACGATTGGTTCAAGTCTCACGATCCAAAAGATGCGCATATCGGAAATTTCCACAAGGCGGAGCTTATAACTCGTAACTTGAAGGAAAAACACTATTGGTTCCCGCTTCCTGACAAGGATACCTATCTTTATGAAGGATTCCCTCAGAATCCTGGATGGTAATGGCAAATGCAATTGACAATTGCTAATTGATAATTGATAATTGACAATTTAATTATGAATAATAAGAAAAAAAATATATTACTACTTGCCATACTTGCTGCGTCTCCACTGATGGCTAATGCACAGGATGCTGTCGGTGCTGATACTATCTCGGCAAAAAAGAAGGTTCATGTTGCTTTCCGCGACAAGGATGCCGACCAGCTTCTCGGTGGCATTTCCTATATTGATATGGAAGAACTGCAGAAGAAGGATCATACCGTAGGTAGCCTTGATGATTTGTATGGTCTTGTTGGTGGATGGGATGGTTCACACATGTGGGGTATGGATAATGGAAATCTTGACACCAATGATGACAGTAACGTCCCACTCGTCATTATCGACGGTGTGAAGCGTCCTTCAAACAACGTACTTCCGTCTGAGATTGAGCAGGTTACTTTCCTCAAGGGGGCACAGGCTGTCGTACTCTATGGTGCAAAGGCAGCTAAAGGTGCTATTCTTATCACTACTAAACGTAGCAAAGTTGACGGTCTTCAGATTAAAGCTGATGCCAACACCGGTTGGCACGTAGCAAAGGCATTCCCTGATTATCTTGGTGCTGCCCAGTACATGACACTCTATAATGAAGCACGTGCTAATGACGGACTTGAGCCAAGATATAGTCAGCAGGACATATACAACCATGCTTCTGGCATTAATCCTTATCGTTATCCAAACGTAAACTACTATTCTGATGAGTATATCCGCAAGGCATACAATCGTTCCGAGGGTACGCTTGAGATACAAGGTGGTGGAGTTCGTGCACATTTCTACACGAATATCAACTATTATCGTGTTGAGGATCTCATCAACTTCGGTCCTGCAAAGGATAACTACACAGACCGATTCAGTGTGCGTGGCAATGTGGATCTCGTTGTAAACAAGTATGTTAAGGGATTTGCCAATGCAAGTGCTACGTTCTATAATGAAAACAGAAATAAGGGTGATTTTTGGGAAGAGGCTGCTACCATGCGTCCTAACTTCCCAGAAAACGCAGCTCCATTGATTCCTATTGATATGGTTGACCCTAATGCTTCCAAGGCTCTTGCGATTCTTGGCAAGTCGCTCAACCTTCTCGATGGAAAATATTTCCCAGGCGGTACAAAAGCTACACAGCATAATGCCATAGCTGACTGCTATTTCGGTGGTAAGACAACAGGTGTAAGCCGTCAATTCCAGTTTGATGCCGGTATTCTATATGATATGAACAAGTTCGTAGACGGCCTGTCATTCAAGACGCAGTTTGCTATTGACTATGCTGCAAACTACGACCTCTCGTATGACAACAAATATGCTGTGTTTATTCCTACATGGAGTAATTATAACTCAAATGATATTATTGTAGCTCTTACCCAGCAAGGTGATGAGATTGTGACTGGTCACATGGGTATGTCCAACTCTGCATATCGTCAGACTATCAGTTGGAACGGCCATTTCGATTACGACCACACATTTGCCGGTAAGCATCATGTGACTGGTATGTTCCTAGGAAATATGTTCACAACCACACGTAGTGGCGAATATCATCGTTATGCAAATGCCAACCTTGGTCTTCAGCTTGGTTACGACTATATGGGTCGTTATTTTGCTGATATATCAATGGCCGGTGTACATTCTGCTCGCCTTCCTAAGGGAAATCGTGAGGCAATATCTCCATCATTTACTCTCGGCTGGAATATTGCCAAGGAGAATTTCATGAAGAATAACAGGATTGTTGATGATTTCTTGCTCAGTGCTTCATATAGCAATCTGAATGAAGATATGGATGTCTATATGGGTGATCAGGAATACTATATCTATGATGCTAGATGGGCAACTACAGGTTCTGGATTCTCATGGAATGAAGGTGTTTCTACGGATATTACTTATTCCACATCTGGTAGAAATCCAGTCCTTGACTATATTCATCGTAAAGAGTTCTCTGTAAATCTTCGTGCTTCGTTCCTCAACAAGCTTATTACCACAGACATCACATTCTTCAATACTGATATGTCAGGCTATATTAGCCAGGATCCAACTACATTCCCTTCACACTTGCAGAATGTAGTTGCGGGTGGCTCATTCAAGCCTGCGCTCAACAACAACATCTATAATCGTAAGGGTATAGATTTCAGCATTACTGCTCATAAGAAGTTCGGTGAGGTTGACGCTACTCTTGGAGTTGTTGGTACATATTTGTACACAAATGTGAAGAAGTATGATGAACTCCGTGATTATGATTACCAAAAGTCTGAAGGAAAGCCTCTTGATGCTCTTTGGGGGTTCAAATGTCTCGGCTTCTACGGTTTTGATGACTTTGATGTTGAAACGGCAGATGGAAAGACGAAATATACATTGAAGAGTGGGGTGCCGAATTCTACGCTCGGTGGTATCATTCAGCCTGGAGACTTGAAGTACGAGGATGTTAACGGAGATGGAACCATCAATTCTTATGATGCTGTTTATCTTGGCAAGGATGGTACATACGGTTCTCCGGTTACGCTTGGAATGAACCTTACACTCAAATATAAGGGTTTCACTCTCTTTGTGCTTGGAAATGCTCAGTTTGGTGCTATTTATTTTAGAAACAGTAGCAGTTACTACTATATGAGTGGAGACTCCAAGTACTCTTTAGAAGTGTTAGGACGATGGACTCCACAGAATACTCAAAATGCTACTCATCCTCGTCTGACTACAATGAACTCATATAACAATTCTGTGGCTTCAACGTTCTGGTTGTATAGCACTGATCGTATAAACCTCCGCAAGGTACAGCTTACCTACGATTTCCCAGAGAAGATGTTCAAGGGAAAGGTGGTAAAGGCTCTCTCTCTTTATCTGAACGGAAACGATCTTCTCACAATCGCCAAGTGGCGCAATTTGATGGAGACAAATGTTGGTTATGCACCACAGACTCGTTTCTATAATCTCGGTGTAAAGGTAACCCTCTAATTCTAATTGACAATTTATAATTGAAAATTATGAAGATTAAAAACATTATATTTTATTTCATTGGTGCCCTCGCTCTTTGCTCATGCGATGATATGTTTGAGCCTGCGAAGGAGAACTATCGTCAGGAGGATGCCATGTATGAGGAGTCTAAATATGCACATGGTCTGCTGATGTATGGCTACAGTTGTCTTCCGTATTATGGAACCACAACGACTGACGTTGCTACGGATGATGCTGTTACCAATGTGAAGACCAATGCTTATCTGGATATAGCAACTGGTGCATGGGAGGCTAACTGGGATCCTATGTCACAGTGGAACACGTGCAAGAGCGGCATACAGTATGTAAATCTCTTCCTAGGGAAGGTTGATAAGGTAAGGTGGGCTCCAAGTGCTAATTCAAAAAATCAGATGTTTATTGACCGTTTGAAAGGCGAGGCCTATGGTCTTCGTGCTCTTTTCTATTATCATTTGCTTCAGGCTCATGGTGGCTATGCAGATGATGATGTACTTTATGGTGTGCCATTGCTTACAGAGCCAGAAGATGCAAGTTCTAACTTCAACCAGCCACGTGCTACATTCAAAGCTTGTGTCAAGCAGGTATTTGCAGACTGCGATAGTGCTATGACTCTTCTTCCTCTGGATTATGCAGATGTAAAGAGTGCAGACGGAATCCCACAGAAGTATCTCGAGATTGGTGCACAGATAACAGGTTACAATCTGGTGTTTGGTACAAAGGCAAGAAATCTTATGTCTGCCAAGATAGCTGAGGCTATCAAGGCTCAGACAGCCCTTCTTGCAGCAAGTCCTGCTTTCCGTGAACAGAGTGGTGTGACATCTGCAGAGGCTGCAACGCTTTGTGCAAATGTGCTAAAGCGCATTGGTGGTTTGGCTGGATTTGACTTGACTGGTAATACTTGGTATAAGAATAAGGCAAAGCTTGAACCTAGCGCATCAGAAATGGCCGAGATTCTTTGGCGTGCAGACCGTAGTAACGATGCTGATCAGGAAAAAGAAAACTTCCCTCCAACTTTGTATGGTAGAGCTCGTGTAAATCCTTCACAGAATCTCGTTGACGCGTTTCCTATGCTGAACGGTCGTCCTATCACAGATCCTAATTCTGGTTACGACCCACAGAATCCTTATGCAAATCGTGATCCACGTCTTGCAAATAACATCATCTATAATGGTATGACTTTTAGAAGCACTGTTATCTCAACAGGTCTTAATATGCCTAATGCCGATAATGAGAAAGATGATAATCTCAATAACAAATCAACTTCCACACGTACTGGATATTATATGAAGAAACTCCTTCGTGAGGATGTTAGTGCAAACCCAAGTTCTTCTATTACTCAGTATCATATCTATCCACGCATTCGCTATACAGAACTCTTCCTTGCTTATGCAGAGGCTGCTAACGATGCATGGGGACCTGCAGAAGATCCTAATGGATTCGGTTTCTCTGCCTATGATGTTATCAAGGCAATTCGTGAGCGTGCTGGACTATGTAAGGACGAATACGGCAATAAGCTCCCAGAAGGAGATGTATATCTTGAGGAATGTAGGTCTGACAAGGAGAAGATGACAAATCTCATTCGCAACGAGCGTCGTATTGAGCTATGCTTTGAGAACAAGCGTTTCTGGGATCTTCGTCGCTGGATGATGCCTATTAACGAGACTGTTATGGGAGTACAGATTGAACTTGATCCTAATAAGACTGACGGTTCACTCATATACACTCCAATCGAGGTTGAGGCGCGTAAATTCGATAGTTCATACCAGTGGTACGGACCAATTCCAAAGAGTGAAATACTTAGATGGAGCAACCTCAAGCAGAACAAGGGCTGGAAGTAACATTGAATAATATATAATTATGATGAAACTAAAGAAATATATATATGGTGTAACCTTGGGAGCTCTCTCTCTCTCATATACTTCTTGCTATAATGCAGATAAGGAGTTCCCAGACTATGAAGGAGGTACAACTGCCTACTTCGCATATCAATATCCTGTACGAACTCTCGTGCTTGGTAATGACATCTATGACAACTCTATCGACAACGAGCACAAGTGCCGTATATGGGCTACAATGGGTGGTGCCTATGGTGGTCGTGACGCATCTGTGAGTTTTGTTGTTGATGAGTCACTTTGTGATAATCTCTATTTCGTGGATGAAGGTGGTAATGCTGCTGCTCCTGTGCTTCCTATGCCAAAAGAGTACTATAACCTTTTATCCAATGCAATCTCTTACAATGGCGATTCGCGTGGTTATGTGGATGTGCAGTTCACTGATGCGTTCTTCAATGACGAGAAGGCTATCTCCAACACTTATGTTATTCCTCTTTTGATGACAGGGGTGAGTGGGATTGATCATATCCTTACTGGGACACCACGTCAGGGTTTTTCTCCTACTCGTCTAAATTCTGAGGAATGGCAAATACTTCCTAAAGACTATGTACTTTATTGTGTGAAGTATATGAATCCTTGGCAGGGAAAATATATCCGTCGTGGTGTTGACAATGTGAGTGAAAACGAAACTGTCACACAGTTTGTTCGTCATGACTTCTCACTTGTAAAGACTGACCTTGAGCATCTCAAGGAGAACCCTGTGAACCAGAATGACGAAATCTGTGCTATCAATACAAAGAATATGACACAGGCTATTTTCCCTGTGTCAATAAAGAGAGGTAATGATGCTTCTGGGAAGACAAGGGCTTCATTAAACTGTAATCTCATCCTTACATTCGATGGCAATAAGTGTACTATATCTACAGATGATACAGATGTAACCACAGATGGTTCCGGTGAGTTCATCGTTAATGGTACAGAGAGACGTGAATTCAAGGATTTCCAATGGGGTAGTAACAATGGAGAGCCAGTTCAGCGTGACATCCTCTGTCTGTCATACAATGTGAACTTCAAAAAGGGAAAGGTTATCGGATATGATGAGAAAAAGAAGCAGAATATTCTTCTAGATAATGATGTTCAGGTTTCAACGTCCGATACCCTTGTTGTTCAGACGCGTGAATCAAATAAGAAGGAGTTCTTCTCACCAAAATTTGTCCAACAACAATAATATAGGAGGCTAAGAATATGAAAAAGATTTATAGAAACGGTCTCTTTATCTTGGCTACAGGTGTACTTGCGGTTTCTTGTGCCAACTATGACATAACGGATGGCTTTAGGGCAGAGCCTGATCCAAGTGTCCAAGAACCATATAAGGACTATGCTCCTGTTAAGACATATATCGATAAAAGCAAATATGCCAATATGTCTATTGGTGCAACACTTAGGGTAACTGATTTCAACAAGCAGGAACTTGCTCATGCTGCTGCTGTCACAAACTTCGATAACATCGCCTTTGGCTCATCTCTTATGTCTGGTTCCATCGTCAATGCCAAGGGCGTGATGAATTTCCTTGAAATGAAGGATCTTCTTGACCATGTGGAGGAGATTGGTTGTGAAGTGTTTGGTAGTCCGATCGTTGCAAATTCCAACCAGGCAGATGATTGGCTTAAAAACCTCACGGCTCCTGTTGAGATTGTTGTTGACTATGTAGATGGAAAAACGGTTGACTACAATGCAATGAGTACATTCGAGGGTACTGTAGAAAAAGGTACAGGTGAGATCGTGAAATATGATAACCAGAACACTCTTATGATTGATCTGAAATCTAATGTTTACATTATTGAAGGTTTCGAGGTTGATCCAACTGCTACATATACCACGACATTCTGGGCAAAGGCTGATGAGGATGCGTCTTTTACTGTAACGTTCTCTGGAAACAAGGTCTATGGTAGTGGTGCCGATGGAAAGTTTACTTTCAAAAAAGATAAGTGGACAAAGATTGTCGTCGAAGGTAAGGCTGCAGAAGATGTAACGAAAGGTTATTTGAGAATTGAGAATACACGTTCTAGTGAAATCTATATCCAGAAGGTACAGGTAGGTTACTATCCTGATCCACACCGTCCACAGACGGAAAAGGAAGTGGCTGATACTATCAACTATGCTCTCAACGCATGGTGTGATGGCCTTATGAAGATTAATGAGGGTCGAATTACTTCATTCGATCTTATTGATGAGGCTGTCGATAATAAGTCTCAGCTTGAGAATGGAATGCTTGATCTCAAGCACTCTACGGAAAAGGTTTTCTGGCAGGATGTTTTCGGTAGTGAAAACTATGCTGCTGTAGTAGGAAAGATTGCATCTGCTGCGTTCGAAAGACATGGTGGTAATGCTTCTGCGTTGAAGTTCTTTATTAGTGAGTCTGGTCTTGAGAATGACAAGAAGATGGAGAGCCTCAAATATTGGATTGATACTTGGAGCGGCCATGGCGCAAAAATTGATGGTATTAATGCTAAGCTTAATCTCACATATAGCGAGGATGGAGCAAAGCAGGAGGCTAATAGGGCTTCTATAGACAATCTTCTTGCAAATCTTGCTACTACAGGCAAACTGATTCGTCTCTCTAACTTTGACATCAAGTATCAGGATGCTTCTGGGGCAAATGTCGCAGCAAAAGATATTACGGAAAATCAGCGTCAGCAACTCGCAGACTACTATGCTTATGTTATAAAGAGCTATATGTCTAAGATTCCACAGGACAAGCAGGCTGGTATCTGTAAGGGTAATCTTTCTGACACCTCTGATCCTGTTGGCCTTTGGTCTGTTAACAAAAGCAATGATTGGGTGCGCACCGCTACCTACAAGGCATTCTGCGATGCACTTAGCGGAAAGTAAAAACTGAAGATATTATATGCTATTTTCCCCCAAAATGATGTTTTTGGGGGAAATAGCCTAACAATTCTAAAAATATATACGTTTTTTGTTGTTAGTTTCAAAAATAAAGATTATATTTGCAGTCAGATATCTACTTGTTCTCTTGCTGTGGTTAGAGAAAATAGCGGATAATCATAAGGCAGAAAATATATTAAATAACAATTTTATCTATTTCTATTATTAATCTAATTTTTCTATTATGAGAAAATTATTTACACTTATTGCTCTCTTTGCATGTTTTTTGGGAGCAAAAGCTGTGGAGTTTACTGACTTCACAGTAGATTATACCCAAGCGGGTAAATCTACCATTGGTTGGAAAGCTGATGTGATTCAGGATGATTGGATCACAGCAGATGGTGAAGGCCTTCACCTTTATAATCCTGCGGTAACAACGAATTTTTATGATTACCAGCTTTGGATTTTTAATGGTGCAAATCTTGATGTAGATCAGAACTACACAATCAAGATTGTTGCAAAGGTTAGCGATGGTTCTGCAACTGTAAGATGCAGAGTCGGCGACTGGGGTGGTGGTATCTCAGGTGATGTTGTAGTTAATAGCACAAACTATCAAGAGTACACACTCACTGGTGCTGCAACTGTAAGTAATAGTGGTCTTCTTGTTCAGTTTGGTGACTACGTTGGTACTGTTTCATTCAAGTCTATAACTATTACTCACGAGGGTAAGGAACAGCGTCCTGTTAATTGGATTCCTATGATTCAGAATGGTGATGCTGAGGGCGAATTCGGTGAAGTTGCATGTTTCCAGTCAAAGGAGTGGAATCCAGATCCAGAAAAGGCTGCAAATATTCATCCTGCAGAGATTACAACTGTTGACGGTAGCAAGGTATTCGTATGTCATTCAAAGGCAGTAAATCCTCCTCTTGCATGGGATTCTGATGGTGAGCAGTGGGGACAGCAGCATAAGGCTGGTGATCCAAAGCCTGACAATGCATGGCAGAATCAGGTTTGGATTACTCTACCAAGAGCATTGAAAGCTGATGAGCAGATCAAGATTTCTTTCAGGTATAAGGCTTCTAAAGCAGTTAGGGCAGACCTTCAGACCCACAGAGAGCCAAGTGATTATCTTGGCGGCTTTACACCAGATAGAGTTAATTTCACTACTGATTGGCAGAATTTTGAGCAGGTTTTCTCTGCACCTGCAGATATGAAGTCATTAGCTTTCAACCTTGGTGCTGAGGTTTATACTGAGGATATTGATTTCTATTTTGATGATGTTGTAGTTGCAGAAATGGAACTTGAGAAGGGTTACTTCGTAGCTTCTACAAATACAGAATCAGGTTTGGTAGAATATGACTATGATACAGCTACTAAATTTGAGCTTGATGATGATGTTTACGTTGCAACTGTTGGAACAAAGGGTAAGAAAGAGACATGGGTTAATGAAGTTATGATTTCTACTGTTCGTGGAAATGACAAGGCATTCAAGGCAGCAACACTCAAGTTGAAGAAGGCTGTGAAGAATGACAAGAAGTATTGGATTGACTTTGAGGCTGGTTCAAGTGCTAAGATAAAGTTATCTGCAGCTGGTGTATGGACTATCTCTATTGACCCAGAGGGTAATCAGATGAACTTCGTAAAGCTTGAAGGTGAAGCTGATAAGGAGCCTATTGTTGTCAAGCCAAATCCAACAAAGGTTGTTGTAAATGCTGTTGAAAGAGAGTACACTGATGAAAAAGAAGCACCAGAGGGTTACGAATTCAAGAAGAACGAGAAAGGCGAGAACATTGTAGGTTACGCATGGGATAACCAGTTCTTCATTGTTGCTAACCGTGCTCTTGATAAGGACGAGGAAACTGTTATCCAGTTCAAGTACAAGTCATCTGTTGCTGATGCAAAGGTAACTGTTCAGTCTCATGGAGAGCCAGGTGCTTTCATCGGTGGTGCATGGGATGCTATGACATTCCAGCCAACAGAACAGACATTCCCTGAGGCAACTGAGGAATCTGCATTCTTCGAGTTTAAGATTCCTAGTAACGGTGTTAAGACCATTGCATTCAACATGGCTGAGATCAAGGGGGCTTGCGACTATGAGATTTATGATGTAGTTTGGAAACTCAAGGACGAAACAGAGTCTCTTATCGATCAGACAGGTTCAAAGAACTTCTTCGTTAAGATTGGTGCTGGTACAAATCCTTACCAGTTCGGTACAGATCCTACAGGTATCGAGAACGTAGTTTCTAAGAGCAAGGCTTCTAACGCTACATTCAACATCGCAGGTCAGCGTGTTTCTAAGGACTTCAAGGGTCTCGTTATCAAGAACGGTAGCAAGTATCTTGTTAAGTAAGAATTCTTTCCTCTCTTAAATTAGAGAGGTGTTTATAAAGACGTCGTGCGTCACTTCCCGGTATTTATCCGGAGATGTGACGCACGATTTTTGTTGCCTGATCTTTTATTACAAATTCCATGAAAACACTAATTTCAAGGCTTATTAGCCTTGTGAGGCTTTGTTTTACTGAAAGACTTGGACTTCGTACCTCGTATATAAATCCGTTGATCCTTCTACCTCCGTACCCAAGTCGGTGCAAACTCGGTGAATGTCCGTTTCTGGAACGAACAAAGAGTGAAGGAGCATCGAGTTTGGTACGAAGGCGAGGGATTAGCAAAATGATTAACGACTTACAAACGGATTATCGGTTGATTTCTGCCTAAGATGCATCCGTTTCTGTTTAATTCGTATATTAACGTGAGTTCGACGAATTCAAGACTGCGAGGGCTGAAAGCCCGACACCTAATAGGGCAGTCCGTAAGGGCTGTTATTCTATAGATGCGTGATTAAAGGAGCGCTGTAAGTGCGACACCTGAAGACTTTAGGTGTCGGTCCTTCAGACCTCATACCCCCTATATCGACAAATATGACAGCCCTGACGGACTGCCCTATTAGGTATCGCTCCTTCAGAGCTCTTTCAACCACATGATAGTCAACAATATACAACTGAATAAATTCGTCGAACTCACGTTATATTAGACTTCTTCTCTTATAGGCACAAAAAAAGAGCTAGACCCAGTTTCAAACAACTAAGTATAGCCCATTTTCCCCTTTTTGTTGTGACATTGTTATATATCTGTCACTTTCATAAATCTTACACTTATTTCCGAGTGCAAAGGTAATACATATTATTATGATGTGCAAATTTATTAATGATAAAAATATTGCGTTTCCGAAGATGCAACGATTTTTACAATACCGCAATAACAAAATTGACATATTGTGCTTAGCTTTTGCTATATTTACAAATATGCAATATTGTAAAATCCTATTTTATGCATGTTTTTTCTGTTTTTTGTGCGATTTTCCTAATTTTTTGTTCTTGCACTTGATTTATATCAAGAATGTATACTATACACTAAATATTGTTATGTATCGTTCGCTTTTGTGAAATTAATTGCTTAACTTTGCAAAAAATGGGATTTGTCATATGGCGATATGAATCAACTAAATTCCTGAATTTATTATTATACATTTATTTCCAACATCAAAATTATTTTATTATGAGAAAAGCATTCTATCTTAGAATGATTATTACTATGGTAATAACCATGGGTTTAGCGTCTGTAGGTAAGGCTGAAGAGCCGAGTACATGTAACGTGGATGGCACCGCATATTTCGTATGGAATATCGATGGCAATGGAACACTTCACGTGATTCCACTGGAGGCTTCAACCTCTCATTTTGACAAATCTCCTTTCTACAAGTACAGAAAGCAGATTAAGAATGTGATAATAGAAGATGATTTTTATTGCGACGAAGGTTTTGCTGTCATAGGCGACAATCTGTTCAAAGGCCTTGACAAAGTGGAGAGCATTCGTTTTTCAGATAAAGTACGTGTGATTGGTGAGAGCGCATTTGAGGGGTGTACAGCCCTCAAGGAGATAATATTCCCTTCAACGGTTAAAAAAATTGGCAGGAACGCTCTAAAAGGCTGTTCAAGCCTCGTATCCGTGTCTCTTCCTTTTATTGGCTTTGACGGTGCTATATGGGTTGATCAGACAGACAGGAATGACCTTTCATGGATATTCGGAACTAGCACTGGCAAGGAGTACTATAATGTGTCTCACATGATTGGTCGGAAGACCATGAAATTCTCGCTTCCAGTCAGCCTCAAGTCTTTGGCTGTAAATGGTGGAGTCCTGTGTAGCGACGCATTCGACGATTGTAGCAGCCTAGAGAACATCAGCCTTGGTATTTCAACCAAGTCAGTTCCTTCTGCTCTTGTTGCTGGTCATTATGGTGATGCCCAGTTATATTCAAATAAGTAATTTGTAAAACCCACTTTAGAAACAAGTTTTATCATATTCAGTAAAAGTTGATCCCCCCATTAGGCTCTGTTGCAGCGGCAGTAGAGTGGGGGGATTTTTCAGCTTATAATACAAATGATACCGCTTATTGCCATATAGGCGTAGATTATTTTCCTTAGGATCGGCAAAGACATTCTTTTGAAAGCATAGCTTCCGAGTATTGTGCCGGCTATGACTCCGAGAACTCCGAAACAATAGTCGGTGAGTACGGTTGTGGTCAGAAATCCGTAGTAGGCACGGTATATTGTCATCATGATATTTCCGATAAGAAAGTAGGTCTGAGCTAAAGCCATGTATTCTTCCTTGGTTTCTGTTGTCTCAACAAAGTATAGGACGGCAGGAGGCCCTTGCATTCCGAACAATCCGCCCATAATTCCAGAGAGGGTGCCCAATATCGTTTGTGTAAACCTGTTAGGCTTGATATGCACCTTTCCTGCAAATAAGGAGAACCATAGGCTCGCTATGATAAGTATGATGCCGAGAAGAATCTTCAGCAAACCGTCTCCTGCCTGGCTGACGAAGTGGACGGCGAAGAATGATGTTATGAGAAAAACAATCAGAAGATACCAGAGTTTATTCCATCTTATATGTTTCCAATGACTAATGACTATGTAAAGACACATGCTCATGGCGCATAATCCAGAAAGAGTAGTGGCTTCACCATACGAAGGCATGAGATATGGGAGGACTGTCATGATGAAGATGCCGAATCCGAAACCGGAAACTCGTTGTACAAATGAAGCGCCTACACACATCAACATCAAGAATATCGTTGTTTCTTGCATTTTTTTCGAGTGAAAAAGTGTTCTATTTCAAAAAATATTCTGCAAAGTTAAGTTTTTTTGCATAAAAACTTTTCTTTTTTAAAGAAATTTATTATTTTTGCAAAATAATTCATGAAAAGAAATAGAATGACTAATTTCCATCCACATATGAACAAGCCGTTATTAACTGCGATACTGATGCTCGTAGGAATCAATGTCTGGGCACAGCGCAGTATAATAAACCTAAAAAAATGGGAATTTACTCGTAGCCAAACCTACTGGTTTCCGATCACTGTTCCACATGACTGGGCTATATCAAGGCCGTTCGATAAGAAAAATGACCTTCAGGTGGTTATGATTGAGCAGAATGGAGAAAAGACTCCTACGGAGAAGAGTGGTCGTACAGGTGCCCTTCCTTGGATGGGAAAAGGATACTATCGCACAAAATTCAATATTGACAAGGATAAATTTGCAAAGATGGGACGTTGCGTCATCGAGTTTGATGGGGCAATGGCAGAGCCTACAGTGTATATAAACGGACAGAAGGCTGGTTACTGGCCATACGGCTATAATGCTTTCCGACTTGATATTACAAAGCTTGTGAAAGCAGGCGAGAATGATGTGAATGTAGAGCTGCAAAACCTTGAAGAGAGTAGCCGCTGGTATCCGGGTGCGGGAATCTACCGTCCTGTGAAAGTAGAGATATTACCTGATGTTGCATTAGATCCTTGGGGAACGAGTATTCGTACTGTCGGATTCGACAAAGGCGTGAACAACTATGGGGATACGAAGGTTCTGGCAAAGGTAGAATATGAGACTCTGCTTAAGGCTGCTTCCGAGGCTGCCCAGAAACAGTACGATGACATGGCATTCGTCGTAGAGGTTTTGAATGCTGAAGGCAATTTTGAGGCAGGCAGTCACTATGATGTTCCTGCTGACGGGCATATCAAGACTACTATTACCGTGTCTGATCCGCAGTTATGGTCGCCAGAGACACCGTATCTGTATAAGGTTCGTGCCCGTCTTTTCCGCAAGGGAAAACTTGTGGATGAGACCTTCACAAATCTGGGTATCAGAACCATTGAAGTTGGCAAGGATGGCTTCAAACTTAATGGGAATGCACGCAAGATACAGGGCGTGTGCTTGCATCATGACCTTGGACCGCTTGGAACTGCCGTTAACAAAGCTGCATTGATACGACAGGTGAAACTGATGAAGGATATGGGTTGCGATGCTATTCGTACAGCCCATAATATGCCGTCGCAGATGCAGATGGATGTCTGCGACTCGCTTGGCATGATGGTGATGGCAGAAAGTTTCGATGAATGGATATATCCTAAGTGTAAGAACGGCTATTCACGCTTCTTCAAGGAATGGGCAGAGAAGGACTTGACAAATCTTCTGCTCGGGCATCGTAATCATCCTTGTATCGTCATGTGGAGTATCGGAAATGAGATTCCTGAACAGACCGACTCTAAGGTGGGTGTGGAATGGTCGAAGAGACTTCAGGACCTATGCCATAAACTTGATCCGACTCGTCCAGTCACTCAGGGACTTGACCGTGTAGATGCGGCTATCAAGAGTAAAGTTGCGGCAACGATGGATGTCGTTGGACTCAACTATCGTACACATCGTTATCAGTATGCGTATGACAAGACTCCACAGAAGTTTGTGCTTGGCACAGAGACTGGCTCTACGGTTAGTTCACGCGGTGTGTATAGGTTTCCTTTCAAGACATCGAACTATGCTATATATGATGATGGACAGTGCTCAAGCTATGATAATGAATGGTGCCCTTGGAGTAACCTTCCTGATGTAGATTTCGAGAATATGCAGGATCTTCCTTGGACGATAGGACAATTCGTATGGACTGGTATTGACTATCTCGGTGAACCTACACCTTACGATGAATATTGGCCAAGTCGTTCGTCATACTTCGGTATTTGTGACCTTGCAGGTCTTCCTAAGGATAGATATTATCTTTATCGCTCTGTCTGGAACAAGAAGGAGCATACGTTCCATATCCTTCCACATTGGACATGGGGCAAGGAACGAATCGGACAGAGTGTTCCTGTTATGGTCTATACGGATTATGAGGAAGCTGAGCTTTTCATAAATGGTAAGTCACAGGGCAGGAAAAAGAAGAATCATTTCGTCAACTGTGATGAGAGTGGTAATCAGATTACAGGTCAGAGTCAGACAAATCCTAACGGTGACAGATGGGATGCAAGGTATGATACCTCCAATGCACCGAATATGGATCGTTTCCGTCTCCGCTGGTATCCGAAGTATGAGCCTGGTGAACTGAAGGTGGTGGCATACGATGAATCGGGCGCTGTTGCTGCAGAGAAGGTTATTCGTACCGCTGGTTATACATCTCAGTTGTTGCTTGAGCCTGATGTGAAGACTATCAAGGCTGATGGAGAGGATTTAAGCTACATTACGGTGAGTATGCTTGACAAGGATGGTAATCTATGTCCGGATGCGGATGACGAGGTTCTTGTTGCTATTAAGGGTGAGGGCCGTTTCCTTGCCATCTGTAACGGTGATGCCACTTCCACGGAAATGTTTGTTGAGCCTCACATGAAGCTCTTCCACGGAAAACTTGTTGTGACTGTACAGAGTACAGAGAAACCTGGTGATATAACCATTACAGTCACTCGTCCTTCTGGTACCTTCAAGAATGATAAGGGCAAGAAGTTTACAAAGAGTCTGATAGAGAACAGCATAACGATTAAGTCTGTGAATTAGTATCTTAGATATTCTAGAACAGCGCTAATTATTCCGATTTGGAAATGATTAGCGCTGTTTCGCATTTTATTATTGGTGTCCGGTAAAACTTATGTTCTAAAAGGTTGTGCCTCCGCTATGTCTTCGCTTCAGGTTCGCTTCTATCGATGGAGCATCAACGGACTTACAACGGACTTACAACGGACTTACAACGGACTTGCATCGGAGGGAGTTGAAAGTTCTTGCTGAATCTCATTGAAGCCTGTATTTATTATGGGGGATGGCTTTGGGGTGGTTTTCACGTTTACATCGTTTTAAGGCATACTGAATAAGGTGAATCAGTCAGGAATTAATGCTTGTTGCTACGTTAACGTGAGTTCGACGACTTGCTTCAGCTTGATGAGCTTCAGCGAATAATTCAAGACTGCGAGGGCTGAACGTCGAAGAGGTCGGCGGCCGAAGGGAAAGCCAAAGCCCGACACCTAATAGGGCACTCCGTAAGGACTGTTATTCTATAGATGCGTGATTAAAGGAGCGCTGTAAGTGCGACACCTGAAGACTTTAGGTGTCGGTCCTTCAGACCTCATACCCCCTATATCGACAAATATGACAGCCCTAACGGACTGCCCTATTAGGTATCGCTCCTTCAGAGCTCTTTCAACCACATGATATTCAATGATATACGAATAGAGGAATTCATCGAACTCACGTTATGTTAATATAATTATATTGCTAATGAGAAGAATACCCAGTGTGAGTGTGTCTGTCTAAAAAAAGGTGTAATGGTGTATTAGTGTACAATTTGGACCAATTTTAATTGAAAGTATACCATTACACCAATACACCATTTTTCACACACACCATACCCCTCCGTCCCCTCATTTTTTACTTCAATAAT
>Ga0310695_10000416_pt1 | contig 111008 bp, 97 predicted proteins | sample RumenRJG_04DNA_FD_203882 | JGI IMG/M metagenome (GOLD analysis project Ga0310695, IMG submission 203882) | Bovine rumen microbial communities from Lethbridge, Alberta, Canada - RJG_04 (v2) (version 2) | ecosystem: Host-associated > Mammals > Digestive system > Stomach > Rumen | place: Canada...
CCGCCAGAGTATTGCTACTCCGCGCTGCCCCTCGACTTGCATGTGTTAAGCCTGCCGCTAGCGTTCATCCTGAGCCAGGATCAAACTCTTCATTGTATATTCTTATAATGCTTAGCTTGTCCTTGACCTTTGTTTCCTTAAGAAACTGACGCTCGTTTAAATTAAGAAATTGTATGTTACAACTTCCGGTACTTGCTTGTACTTTTAGTCTTTCAATATTGTCAATGAGCCGTAAAAAATCCCGTTGTGTTTCAAACGGGACTGCAAAGGTAGTAAACTTTTCTAAACTGGCAAAATTTTTTGCAACTTTTTTTGAAATTTTCTACAGATTCACCACGGGACGAAGGACAAAGCGGAATTCGCGCTCTGCGGCATGGATGCGGTATTGCTCCAGCGGCATGGCGCCCCAGGAATCGATACCACCCACCCCCATCTGTACAGCATCCACATGCACATAGGTGTTCCCGGTGGGCCTGAGTTCCTGCGGGTGCCGAGGAACGCCGTACTGATTGTTGTGGTTCTTCTGCCGGGTATCGCCCTCCGCAGCCGCCACGTCCAGCTGCTCCAGCGAATACGGCAGGGCCGATGCACTGAAATCCAGCGGAGACAGCACTTCAAAGCCGTTTCCGTCCCCATCCAGCACGCGGAAGAAACGCAGTCCCGTATGGGTGCCGGACTCCTGCGTGCGCACGTATCCGTAATGGTATTGGTCCGCCACTTTTTGCCGATATCGGCCCAGCAGAGCGGCGCTATTACGGTCACAATAGTTCTCCCAAGGACCCAGGCCGAAGAAATCTACCGTGTCGTAGTTTCCCGGCATGGCGAAGCGCATCCCGAAGCGGAACAGGTCCGGAGCGTCCGAGAGCCCGCCGGTGTCCGTCATGCTTTCCACCACGCTCAGGCTTCCGTCCGCCGCCACACGATAGAACACGGAAACGGCCGCCACGCCGCCAATAGGCGCATATTCCACCTCCACCAGGCAGGAACCGTCCTGCGGGGTAACAGTAAAATCCTTTACCTCAAAAGAAGGATTGCGCCACAGGCCCTGCCGAAACTGGAGCCCGGCGCCCAAGTCGTTCTCCACGGGTGCGCGGTTGAAGCACGGCATAAGCGGGGCCGACAACAGTTCCTTCCGCTCCAGCGTGTAAGAGGTCAAAGCACCCGTTTTCTTATTAAAGCTGGCCGTCCAGACCGCTTTCCGCTCCCCTGCCGTTCCACAGGCGTCCATGGTTCCGCTGAGCACCAACGTGCTGGAACTGTCATACACGCCCACCTTGCCGCCTTCTGCCTCCAGCATCACGGGACGCTGGTCCCGCAGCAGGAGCTGGTCATAGGCAATCTCCGCGCCGGCAGGCAGGAGCGGCCAGGCCCGCTTAAGGACATAGCGCACCGTAAGGGTGAGGGTACCCGGCAGGTCATCAAGCGGCCCCACGCCCAGCGTCACACAGGTGGTCTCCTGCGGTTTTGCCGATAAATTTTCCACCACGCCCGTGCGCACGGCTTCTCCGTCGGCCTCCAGCGTCCACAGCAGGCGAACGTCCGACAGGTCCCGGAAGAAGAACTCGTTGTGCACCTCCAGGGCCTCCGGCGTGCCGCCGGTAAGAATGTTCCGGTACTGGTATTTCACCTCATACGCGTGCGGATGCAGGCTGCGGTCCGCCGCAACCACGCCGTTGCAGTTAAAGGAGCCGTCCGAGGGTTCGGAAGTGGTAAAATCGCCCCCGAAAGCATAGAATTTGCCGTTCCAGAGGGCCTGGTCCTGGAAGTCCCAGATGAAGCCGCCCTGGTAGGACGGATATTTGCGCACCAGGTCCCAGTATTCCTTGAAATTACCCATGGAGTTGCCCATGGCATGGGCGTACTCGCACTGAATGAGCGGGCGTTCCGGATGGGCCGACACGTACTTCTCACTCCATTCCGGGGATGCGTACATGGGGCAGGCAATATCCGAGCAGTCGTACTGGGAGAACAGGGCCGACTCGTACTGCACCGGACGTGAGCTGTCATAGGACTTGATCCAGTTCCGGCAATCCACGAAATTGGGACCGGGACCGGCCTCGTTGCCCAGGCTCCAGACAATGACCGACGGGTGGTTGAAGTCCCGCTGCACCATGCGCTGGTCGCGGATAAGATGGGCAGCACGGTACTGCGGGTCCTGCGCCAGGGTTTCCCCGTCTTTGAAACCCATGCCATGGGACTCGATATTGCCCTCGTCCACCACGTACAGGCCGTAGCGGTCGCAGAGCGAGAGCCACAGCGGGTCGTCCGGATAATGGCAGGTGCGTACCGCATTGATATTGAGCTCTTTCATGATGCGAATATCGCGAATCATATCGGCCTCCGACACCACATAGCCCTTCACGGAACTTAATTCGTGCCGATTCACGCCCTTGATGAGCACCGGCCGGCCGTTCACCAGGAGCTGGCCGCCGCGCACCTCCACGGTACGGAAGCCCACTTGGAAGTTGGCGCTCTCCACCACTTCTCCGGCGCCGTTACAAGCACTCACCTTTAATGTATACAGGTACGGTATTTCTGCGCTCCAGGGCTGCACGTTATCCACAATCTCCCGCGCCTGCGCCCGGCCCTTTTTCACCGGGGCCTGGAAAGCGGCCACCGGACGGCCGGAAGCATCGGCAAGAATCCCCTCCACCCTGGCAATGCCAGAAGTTACCTCTGCCTGCACCGTGAGGTTGCCGTCGGCATCGGCCAGGATATGGACATCCTCCAGGCGCTGTTTTTCCCGCGTATAGAGGTACACGCCGCGCGCGATGCCGCTGAGGCGCCAGAAGTCCTGGTCCTCCAGGTAGGAGCCGTCGCACCAGCGAAAGATTTCCAGGGCGATGACGTTTTGGCCGGGACGGACGTATTTGGTGACATCGAACCGCGCCTCCAGCTTGCTGTCCTCGCTGTATCCAACCATTTTGCCGTTCATCCACACACGTACGTTAGAGGTGGCACTGCCGATGCACAGGTACACCGGCTTCCCCTTCCAAGAGTCGTCCAGGTCAAATACGCGGCGGTACTGCCCCACGTAATTCCCCTTTTCCGGGACCAGTGGCGGCGTGTTGGGCGCCAGGCCCCGCCAGGCATAACCGATATTCACGTACACCGGGTCCCCGAAGCCGTTGAGCTGCCACATACCGGGGACGGGCATCTCTCGCCAGGAGGCGTCGTTGTAGGCCATGGACGCAAAGTCCTTCAGGCGGCTTTCCACCGACGGACTGCCGTGGAAACGCCAGCGGCCGTTCAGCGACAGGGTTTGCTGCTCATCGGTGGTAAAAGTGGTTCGCATGGGCAGGCGGTTTTCCTCAAAGATATTGGGATCCTGCCAGGGCTCCAGTTTACGGGCTTGCAGGGAAAAGATGGCACAAAGGGCCAGGGCTGCGGTTATTAGTTTCTTCATAGCCTGCAAAGATAACAAGACTTTTTGTATCTTTGCCTGTGTATGGAAAAGAAAGTTTCGCTTTGGCAAATATTCTGGGTCTTCGCCAAAATCGGCGCCTTTACCATTGGCGGCGGTTATGCCATGATACCCATCATCCAGGCGGAGATGTCGCGCCGCGGCTGGATTGGGGACGACGACCTCCCGGACATTGTGGCGCTCTCGCAAAGCGCTCCGGGCGTAATGGCCGTCAACATCTCCATCTTCGCCGGGCACAAGCTTCGCGGCTTCAAGGGCAGCGTGGCGGCCACCCTGGGCAGCATCCTGCCGTCGTTCCTCATTATCCTGGGCATCGCCATGTTTTTCTCCGCCTTCAAGGACAACCCGTGGGTGGAACGGGCGTTCAAGGGCATCCGGCCGGTGGTGATTTCGCTCATCGCCGTGCCCATGATCAACATGGCGCGCAAGTCCTGCAAAAACGTGTGGACCTGGCTGCTGGCCATTGTTTCGCTGGTGCTGGTGGCGTTTCTCAACGTCTCCCCCATTTATATTATCTTATGCGTGATTGTGCTGGGATTCAGTATAACTTATTATAAGGAGGGCCGATGGAAACGCTAGTGCTTTTTGGCCAGCTGGCCTGGACTTTCTTTGTCATTGGCGCCTTCACCATCGGCGGGGGCTATGCCATGCTCTCCCTCATCCAGAACCAGGTGGTGGTGGAGCACCCCTGGATTTCCGAGAGCACCTTTACGGACATTGTGGCCGTGAGTCAGATGACGCCGGGGCCCATCGGCATCAACAGCGCCACGTATGTGGGCTATGATGTGCTCCTGAATGCCACCGGAAGCCAGCTGCTGGGCGTCTGCGGCTCGCTCACCGCCACCCTTTCCCTCATGCTGCCGTCGTTCATCATCGTCCTTCTCATTGTGCGCTTTTACGAGCGATTCCGCACCTCGCGGCTGTACGCGGGCACCATGGACTGGCTCAAACCGTGCGTGGCGGGCCTGATTGGCGCCGCAGCTGTTATTCTTATCGTCAAAACCACCTGGACGGGCGGTGTGCCTCAGGTCCAAGTGGTTTCGGAAAACTTTCCGGACTGGAAAAGCTGGTGCCTTTTGGGCGGCGCTTTTGTGGCCGGTTATTGGGGAAAGGTGAATCCCATCTACGTTATCCTTGCCGGAGCCGTACTGGGACTGTTGCTGTATTGAACTACCACTGCCACGTCTTGGTGGCCAGGTACTGCTCCATTTCCTCCGGCGAGCGGGCGGGCTGACGGTCCAGGCCGATGAGGCCCCGGCAATCCAGCGAGTAGTTCACGCCCATGGCGTCCAGCATCTCGAACGTGTGGTCCAGCGAGGCGTCGAAGCGGGCATAGTCCTTCTTGTCGGCGGCGCACCATTGTACCTCGGAAAGGGCGCACATACGGGGCAGCAGCATGTATTCCAGGTGCTCCGGCGTGGTGATGTATTCGGTCCAGAGATTGGCCTGCACGCCCAGGATATGGCCCTTGGCCTCGGGGGCGATGCCGTCGAAAGGTTCATAGGAATAGACTTTCTCCAGCGAGAGGTCGCCGCCGATGCCGAAAGGCTCCTTGTCGCGCTCCTGGCCCTGATAGAAGTCAAAGTAGCAGTGGCTGTTGGGGGTCATGATGGCATCGAAGCCCTTGGCTGCGGCCTTGATACCGCCTTCCACGCCACGCCAGCTCATGATGGTGGCCCCTTCGGCCAGGGTGCCGTCCAGAATCTCGTCCCAGCCGATAACCCTCCGCCCATGCGCGTTCAGGAAAGCCTGCACGCGGGCGGTTACGTAATTTTGCAGGTAATGCTTGGCCTGGGGGCCCTTCTTGATGCCCAGGGCCTTCATGCGGGCGGCGCACTTGGGGCACACGTCCCAAGGGTCCGGACGATTCGGCTCCGCATCGCCGCCAAAGCACTCGTCTCCGCCAATGTGGATGTACTCGGAGGGGAAAATCTCCATGAGTTCCGTGAATACGCCTTCCAGGAAGGTGAAGACAGCGTCGTTGCCGGCGCAGAGAATGTCCTTGGCCACGCCCCAGCGGGTCCACACCTCATACGGACCGCCGGTGCAACCCAGCTCCGGATAGGCGGCGAGGGCTGCCACCATGTGGCCCGGAAGGTCCACTTCCGGAATTACGGTAATGCCACGGGCGGCGGCGTAGGCCACCACTTCCTTCATTTCTTCCTGCGTGTAGAAACCGCCGTAACGGATGCCATCGTTGGAGCCCCAGTCCTTCTTGATGACGGTTCCGTTGCGCCACGCGCTCACTTCCATGAGCTTGGGATAGGCCTTGATTTCTGCGCGCCAGCCCTGGTCGTCGGTGAGGTGCCAGTGCAGGCGGTTCAGTTTGTATACGGTCATTACATCCAGGTAACGTTTCACCTCATCCACGCTCCAGAAGTGGCGGGAAACGTCCAGGTGCATGCCGCGGTAGGCAAAGCGCGGCTGGTCCTGGATGCTCACATACGGCAGCACCCAGTGGGCCTTGGCCTTTTTTCCGCCGTAAATGGCGGCCGGAAGCATTTGCTTGAGGGTTTCGCAGGCATAGACAAAGCCGTTCAGGGCCGATGCCTCCACCACCACGCCGTCTTTGCTTACCTGGACGGTATACTGCTCGGGGGCCAGCTCCGGATTTACCAGGAACTGGATGTCGCCCTTCCCCAGCGGGCACGCCCTGCCGGTAGCGGCCTCCAGGGCATCTTTGAAGCGCCAGATGGCATCCTGCGAGGCGTTATCCAGGCGCGGGTCCAGGAAAAAGGCTTTGCCGGCTACTGCGTAGGAGCCGTCTGTCACGGTCACCTCCGCCGGCATGGGAATCACACTGAAGGCCTGCGGCTGCACCTGACAGCAAGCGGCCAGGACCAGCACAGCGGCAAAAATGAAACTGTATTTTCTCATATGATTGAAGTGGTTAGTTGGTTGCACCTTTAAGGACGCTCCGGTTCCAGGGGCTTTGGAGCAGTTTCCAGCAGGCCAGGCCATACACGCCCAGCAGCACCGTATTCACGGCCATCCGGCCCCACACGGGGTCGATAAAACTGTCACACAGGCGCATGCCCGCATACGCCACGCCCATCAGGAGGGCGATCAGCCCCAGGCGGGCCCATTTGTACGGAATGGGATAGTATTTGGCCCCAAGCGCTGCGCTCAGGATGAACATGACCAGGTAGCTGGCCAGGTGGCCATAGGCCGATGCCCAATAGGAATACCGCGGCATAAAGACAATGTTCACAAGGGTAGTGACCGCCAGCCCCGCCAGGGTAATCCAGATGGCCATGTTTGTTTTTCCGGAGAGCTTGTACCACATGGACACGTTAAAGAGCATGCCCAGCAGCATGTAGCTGAGCAGCATGATGGGCACCACACCCACGCCCACGCGGAAATCCCGTCCCAGGAAAAGGGATATAAGGTCGATATAGCCAATCACCCCCAGGAACACCAGGCCGCAGAAGGCCGTAAAGTATTCCATGACAACGGCATAGAGCTCCCTGGAGTTCTTGTCCCGCGCGCGCTGGAAGAAGAAGGGTTCCGCCGCGTAGCGGAACATCTGGATGAACAGATTCATGATAACAGCCAGCTTTACGGCCGCCTGATACACGCCCAGGGAAGCCCGCCAGGCCTCCGACGAGGTGTCAAAGTAGCGGAACAGAACCCGGTCCAGAAAGTCGTTGGCCACGCCCGGCAACCCGGCAATCATGAGTGGAATGGAATACACCAGGAGGCGTTTCACCACGCCCCCGTCCCAGGTCAGTTTGAGCCGAAGGATATCCGGGACAAACAGCACCAGGCACAGCACGCAGCTCACGAAGATGGCAAAAATGGGATAGGTGAAATCCGGCCGGGCGGGATACACGAAGAAGAGAATGAGGTTGGCGCCCGTTTCCGTAAGGATTTTCACGGTTTTGAGGACGGCGAACTTCACAGCCTTGTGCTCCTGCCGGAGTTTGGCAAAAAGGATGGCCGTAATGCTGTCGCAGAACAGGATGGCCGCCACGTAGATGATGAGGGAGCGATAGCCTTCATAGCCCAGCGCCGCAGAAATGGGCTCAGAAAACGCCACCATGCACGCCAGGAAGGCCAGATTGAGGCCGAATACCGTGAGCAGGGCACCGGAGTACACCTTCCGCGGGTCCTCCCCCTCCTTGTTGGCAAAACGGAAACAGCCGGTTTCCAGGCCCAGTACCAGCACCACCTGCAGAATGGCAATGTAGGCCATGAACTCGGTGACCACGCCATACTGCACCTGGGTGAGCATGCGCGTGTAAATGGGCACAAAGAGGAAATTGAGCACCCGGGCCAGAATGGAACTGAATCCATATATTGCGGTTTCCCCCGCAAGCTGTTTCAACGGATTTTTTGCCATAGTTGCACAAATTTAGTTAATTTTGCCGAAAGAAACGTCAAGAATATGAAGAAGTATCTGTATGTTATGCTGGTGCTGGCTGTGGTAGCCGGCTGCAAGAACAGGAAGAAGGAGGCCCAGGCTCCTGCCATAGAAGAAATTACCGTGGAACCCACAGACACCGTAGCGGCCAAAAAGGCGGCGGAAACGCTGCCGGCAGAGCCCGTCTTTGACATTGTCACCAACCTGGGCACCATCCGGGTAAAACTGTACAAGGACACGCCCAAGCACCGGGATAATTTTGAAAAACTGGCCCTTTCCGGCTACTACGACAGCCTGCTGTTCCACCGCGTCATCTACGGCTTCATGATCCAGGGCGGAGACCCGTTCACCAAAGACACCGCCATGGTGGAGCACTACGGGGAAGGCGGCCCCAAATACACTATCCCAGCAGAGATGCGGGACGCGGAGGGCAATCCCCTGCACCGGCACAAAAAGGGCGCGCTGGCCGCAGCCCGCGTGGGAGACCTGGCCAATCCGTTCAAGGCTTCCAGCGGTTCCCAGTTCTACCTGGTCCAGAACCCGGACAACTGCGTGCACCTGGACGGCGAGTACACCGTGTTTGGAGAGACGGTAGCGGGGCTCAATGTCATTGATAAAATTGCCGCCGTGCGCACGGACCGCCTGGACCGCCCCCTGCAGGATGTGCGCATTCTCTCCATCCGTCCCAACAAGGAGCTCAACGAAGCCGCCAAAAAAGAAGAGTTTGGCACGGAATTAGCAGTAGAAACTACCGAATAGTTTTTTTAATAGGTTAAGTTTTTAGGTTAGAATGAGAGCCCCCGTTGCTGCGAAGCACCGGGGGCTCAAGTTTTCTTACTTTCCAAACGTTTCTTTCGGCATACATTTTCAATACCCACCCGCCCCCAGGTCTTCCACCTTACCCCCAGGTCAGGCTGCAAAAGGTTGGCGGCCTTTTTGTCAAAGGTTGGTTTTTACACTGCTGTTATCGTCCCATTCACAGGACCCATGACCGCATTTTTGCCGATTTTTGCTGTCATCGTCCCATTCGCTGGACCCATGACCGCACCTGAGCAACAATTCGGGTAAGGAAGTGGTGTCCCATTTGCATAGAGCCCATTCAGGATCAATGTCAAAAGCAGTCTGTGCCGCGTTGACAGCCAGGATGCGTCTGGAAAGGATTTTCGGTCAACGTGGCAAGGGAATGCACCGATTCCCTCAATTCTGTTGCCGCATGGACAGCTGGATGCCTCCTAAAGCCGATTCCGCGTCAACGCGGCAAATCCGCGGCATCCATGATGGAGATCCCTTTTGCATTGGGACCCATTTTGGGTGCAACTTTTTCAAGCCCGAATACAAGAAAAACCCCTTCTGTTGCGTTCAGAAGGGGTTTTTGTAAAAATTTCAGCGGAGAGACCGAGATTCGCAAATTTCATCTACACCCCTTCAGAGACCCTTGTTTTAATGGTTTCTATTGCGTATTTTTGCAAACAAAGGTGAATGGCCTTAATCATTTTTGGGATATTTTTGGGATATTTTTAACGTTCCGGAAAGGTTGCAATATGAAAATAAAACGAAGTACAGCATTTAGTCTTTTTGCCTACGGGAAAGACAAAAAGAAATATCAAATTCGGTTTAGAGTGACATTCAATAGTCAGCGGATAGACTTGTCTACTGGATGTCAAATCTCTTCACTTGAGTGGTGGGACCCAAACAGTGAATCTGTAAAAGCGGGATATAAGGGGCCAAAAGGAGAAACGGACATCAGCATCAACAATGAACTCAGGAACCAGAAGGATCAGATGGAGATGACCTTTAAGTTCTTTGAATTCAACGATCTCTTTCCCACGCCATCCGAGGTAACTAACAAATATAAAGAACGGCTCACTGGGGTTATGCCCCAAAAACCAGAGCCAGAGCCCAAGAAGAGTGAACAGAAACCCAAAGAGGTGTCATTCTGGGAACGGTTTGACCAATTCTGTGCAGAGGCAGGAGAAAAGAATGCATGGACACCCGCGACATTCGAGAAAATGAACGCGCTGAAAGTGGACCTGAAAGCTTTTAGGAAAAACATTAAGTTTGCAGACCTCACGGACTCCTGGTTCACGGCCTTTGTCGTGTACCTTCGCGACAACAAACGCCTTAATACGCCCAGGAAGAAAAAGGGAGACCGCCAGGACTATGACCACGAAGACGTAACAGGGCTTCGCAACTCTACTATCGACAAGAAACTAGGCTATTTCCGCTGGTTCTTGAACTGGGCCACGGATATGGGATTTAACACCAACAAAGCATATAAAAACTTCCGGCCCACCCTCAAACAGACACAGAAGAAGGTCATCTTCCTCAACAAGGAGGAAATCAGCCGCATCAAGGCACTGGATCTTCCTGCAGACAAAGCGTATCTGGACCCGGTACGCGATGTACTCCTGTTCTGCTGTTTCTCCGGCCTAAGGCATTCCGATGTCAACAATCTTCGCCGCAGCGATATCAAAGAAGGGCATATAGAAATTACAACGGTCAAAACGGCCGATAGCATATCCATCGAACTGAACGACATCACCACGGCCATTTTAGAGAAATATAAAGAGGTCGACTTTAAAGAGAATCGCGCTCTCCCCTCCCTCACCAACCAGGCCATGAACCGGGACCTCAAGGAACTCTGCAAGTTGGCCGGAATCAACGAGGAAATTCGTGTTACCACCTACAAGGGAAGCACACGTATAGACGAAGTTTTCCAAAAGTGGGAAAAAGTAGGCACGCACACCGGACGCCGAACCTTCATCGTAAATGCTCTTTCTTTGGGAATACCACCCAACGTCGTGATGAAATGGACCGGCCACTCAGACTACAAGGCCATGAAGCCTTACATTGACATCGTGGACTCCATCAAGGCCGAATCCATGACCAAATTCAACAGTTTGTTGTAGCCCCTGCCGAAAAAATGCTTAATTTTGTAAAAACATGAAGGCTATGACCGAGAAAGAGATACTGGAACTGAGAGATTTGGCCGAGGTAGGTAAGGTACAATTCAAAGAACGTGTTACCGATAACTACGACATTGGTTGTGAGATGTGCGCCATGAGTAACTACCATGGTGGCCGGCTGATTATCGGCATCAATGACAAGACCGGCGCGGTTAACCCGCTTTCCTTTGTGGAGACGCAGGAAACTACACAGGCCCTTGGCAATATCGCCAGCACTGCCGTCAATCCGTCCATCCTGATTGACATTGAAACCGCCAAGGTAAAAGGCGGAAATCTGGTCATCGCCACCATCAAGGAGGGCGCTAACAAGCCCTACCACGACAGCAAGGGCATCATTTGGACAAAGCAGGCAGCCGACAAGCGGAAAATCTTCGACAACGTGGAACTCAAGGCCATGATGGACGATTGCGGCACTTTCGAGGCCGATGAAGCTCCGGTTCCGGACGCAACGCTGGAGGACCTGAATATGGAGGCCGTCAAAGCCTTCTTGATTAACAAGTTCCGCGATGCGCTTCCCAAAGAAATCACATCCGGGACCAAGTCTGACGGGATGAGCGCTGATGATATCGCTGCACTCATCATCAAAGGTAAGACTGCCGCAGACATTCTCAGGAACCTGAAACTCTTCCGACCGGACGGGCGCTTTACCGTTGCGGCCATGGTCCTTTTCGCCAAGGTTACGCAGCGCTTCCTGCCCACCTACACGGCCAAGTGCATCAGCTTCTTCGGCAACTCAGTCGGTGGAAGCGAATACCGGGACCGTATGCCGGATGCCTCCATTGAAGGAAATATTCTCCACCAGTACAACACCATCATGCAGTTTTTCACCCGCAACCTGCGGAATGTACAGGTGGAACCCAACTTCAACTCTTTGGGAGAACTTGAAATCCCGGATATCGCCCTTTCAGAATTCATTGCTAACGCTCTTGTCCACCGCAGCCTTGTCTGGAAGATGCCGGTGAGGGTATTCATCTTTGATGACCGCGTAGAAATTCACAGCCCCGGCAACCTGCCCGCCGGGATGACGGTAGAAAGCATGGTGGCCGGCGTATCTATGCCCAGGAACGACCTACTTTTCAACAATGCCATCTACCTATTGCCTTACACAGGTGCGGGCAGCGGTCTTCGCCGTGCCATGGATACCGGCGTGGAAGTACAGTTTGATGACAATGAGAAGACGCGGGAGTTTGTGATTACGATTCCCCGCAGGGAGCACCATGTCAAAAATGCACCATCAAACGGCGAAATGCACCATGAAAATGCACCATCAAGTGCAAAAGCGCACCAAGAAGGCGGTGAAACGCACCATGAAAATGCACCATCAAGCGAAAAAACGCACCAACTGACCAAGAAACAGACCGACATCATTAACTTCTGTTCCATTCCAAGATCTTCTAAAGAAATCATGGACCGACTTGGGTTATGCAATCAGTCCCGTAATCGCCAGCGCCATATTCAACCGCTTATTGATATGGGCTACCTTGAACCGACCATTCAAGGGAACCCTAAAGCAAAAGGCCAAAAGTACAGAAAGACCTCCAAGAAGATATAGCCGACATTGTCTGTTGCCGGAATTGCGGAAGAGTCACGTTGGTTGTGTCTATAGAATTCAAAACCCTAAGGGCACTGTCTGGGTAATCTTGTAGATACGAAGCAACGTTTACAAGTAATCTTTCGTCCGGTTCGTCCCACATGAGCCAAGAATGATGATGGGAATTAAAAAATATAATGTGAACTGTCGATGCATATGATATAATTTTCCGCGAAAATACCCATAAAACGTGATAATTCAAAGATAAGCGGTATCTTTGCCTTGACTACTACTGAAAGATTACGCCTATGCCTAAGGACTTCGGACTCACCTGGTGGGGAAAGCGTTGGCTGGACTCGCTCACGCATATAGATTTTGCCAACCGTATACCGCGCGGCGCCCGTTACGCCCTTAATGGCAGTGTGCGGGAAGTGATGTTTGATAAAAACGGAACCATAAAGGCAAGGGTAAAGGGTTCCAGGCCTTCTCCCTACAAGATAGAAATAAAAGTGCCGCAGTTTCCGGAAGACGGGAAGAGGAAACTGGTGAAGGAATTGTCGGCCCATCCTGCCATCCTGTCGCGCCTTATGAATCACGAACTCCCGGAAGAGGTGTTGCCGATGGCGGTAAAATGCGGTCTCAAGGTGTTCCCGTCAAGTTGGAAAGACCTTGGGATGAAGTGCAGCTGTCCGGACTGGGCCGTCCCCTGCAAGCACCTGGCCGCCGTTATCTACAAGGTGAGCCAGGAGATAGACAACGACCCATTCCTTATATTCCGGATGCACGGACTGGATATCCCCTCGGAAATAGAATTCCTCGGCATAAAACTGGACAGCGGCAAGGCCCTGTCCGTTGAGAAGACGTCGGACAGGCTTGTCCTTGCCGATAAAACAACGGATATCAAACCCTTGGCTCCGGATTTATCGTTACTGCCGGACCTTACCGACAAACTCACAGACATTCTGGACGAAGATTCGCCCTTTGAAAAAGGGTTCAGGGAAAAGTATCGGAAACTCCTTCACAGAGCGCAGCGCGCGCTTGGCAAAGCAGGGGCGCAGGGCCTACAACTTAACCCGGTCCGTACATCGGCAGACATCAGGATTGTCTTCTATCCGGATCTTGAAATCATAGCCGAAGTCTTTGATGCTGGTAAAAAATCCGGGAGGCTGCAATCCGGCATCCTCATAGAGGCGCTCCGGGAATGGGAGGACAAGGACCGCAGCATGATGCAGCCATCGGCCCTGCTCCTTTACAACATTTACCGGACCGCGACCTCCCTAGTGCTGAAAGGCTGCATTGTGCCAAAGATTCTAATCACGGATGACCAGAATTACAAAATCATCTGGGAGCCAGCCATGATGGATAATACGGTTTCCGCACTTGTAAAAGAACTTTCAGAAGCTTCTGGAGACGGGATTGCAGTCAATGCAAAAGGGAAGGCGCTACATAATGCCGGCCCTCTTATCCTTGAAGCATTCATCACCATCCTTGTCCAGGAAAGTGTGCTCCCACAAGACAAGGACCTGGTCGATATGTTTTTCTGCGGGAATCTTTGTAGATTTGACGGCGTCGGCGAAAAAGGGATACCGGGCAGCATCAAGGCCTGGCTGTCGCCTTTCAGGATTGCGGGTAGCGGACACAAACCCTTTCTCAAGGCCGATGACACCAATGAAGGTTTTATCCTCGACTTCGGCTTTGAAATAAAAGGGCGGGAGGTCGCGCTGCGCAATATCCTTTCACGGAAAACTTATGAGACAGACCGTTTCAAGATGCTCCAGCAACTGAGTCTGGTCCTGAGGCACGTTCCAGGGGCATCGGCATGGGTGGACGGCGGAGCAAAAGAGCCGATGGATATGACGGACAGGCGTTTCTTCGACTTCCTCAGGGACATTGTTCCCGTCGTGCGGCTTCTTTCCGTGCGGGTGATTCTGCCAAAGGGACTTGAAACCCTGATTCATCCGAGGCCAAGCCTTCGCATCACAAAGAAGGCCTCTGGCGGAAAATCCTTCTTCCGGGCCGATGATCTGCTGGAATTCAACTGGGCAGTTGCCCTTGGAGACGAACTTGTAGATGAAGCCGAATTCTCAAGGCTCATCAAAGGCGCGAAGGGTCTTATCCGCTTCAAGTCCAGGTATTTCTGCGTAGACGAGGGCGATCTCCTGCGCCTGGAGAAGGCTTTTTCATCGTCCAAGGGGCCGGGCAAGATGCGGCTTCTTCAGGCAGCCCTCTCCGGGGAGTATGAGGGAGCGCAGGTTTCTCTCTCAGACGAAGTGCGGGAACTTATACGGGAACTTACGGCAATAGAGGATATTCCCGTTCCGGCCGGCATAAACGCACAACTGAGACCCTACCAGACCAGAGGGTATTCCTGGATGTACAAGAACTTCCGCCTGGGCTTCGGAAGCATCATTGCCGACGATATGGGCCTCGGCAAAACCCTGCAGGTCATATCGCTCTTGCAGAAGTTGAAGGAAGGGGGAGCGCTGGAAAGCAAGAAAGCCCTTGTCGTGGTGCCTACCGGACTCCTTGCCAACTGGGAGGCCGAGCTGGACCGGTTTGCGCCATCGCTTTCGCACTTCCGGTACCACGGCCCCGGACGGAATCTCAATGATTTTGGCGCAGACATCCTCCTTACTTCCTATGGCGTTCTCCGCAGCGATTCCGAGTCCATCAGCCGTCTCAAATGGGAGGTGGAAATCATCGATGAAGCGCAGAATATCAAGAACACCTCCACGGCGCAGACATCAGCCGTCAAATCTATCCCCGCCGAGGTAAGGATTGCGATGAGCGGCACGCCCGTAGAAAATCGGCTGAGCGAGTACTGGAGCATCATGGACTTTGCCAACAAGGGTTATCTGGACACCGCCAAGCGCTTCCGGGAGCAATACGCGGTGCCCATCGAACAGGAAGGCGACAAGGCGTGCGCCGAAAGGTTCCGCCGGGTTACCGCCCCTTTTATGATGCGCCGCCTGAAAACGGACAAAAGTATCATCTCTGACCTTCCGGACAAGATCACGCGCAACTTCACACCGGTGCTCACTCCTTCGCAGGCTGCCCTATACGAGCAAGTGGTTCAGGAATACATGACCGCGCTGGACGAGGCAGAGGACAAGTCGCTTTTCAAGCGCCAGGGAATTGTCCTTCAGATGATACTTGCCCTAAAGCAGATTTGCGACCATCCCTCCCTTTTCTTCAAAGAAGGAAAAGCCGACACAGAACTCTCCGGGAAATGTGGCATGCTTGTGGATTTAGTCAGAAGTATCGTGGAAAGCGGCGAGAAAGTTCTCATTTTCACGCAGTTCAAGGAAATGGGGGACCTGCTCTCCCAAGTCCTCAAGCAAGAACTGGGTTTCGAGCCCTTGTTCTATCATGGAGGCTGCCCCCTCAAACAGCGCACGGAAATGGTAGAGCGTTTCCAGAACATCCGTAGCGAGCAAGTATTTATCTTGTCCCTGAAGGCCGCCGGAACCGGACTCAACCTTACGGCCGCATCACATGTCATCCACTTCGACCTCTGGTGGAACCCGGCCGTGGAGGCCCAGGCCACAGACCGCGCCTATCGCATAGGCCAGCATAAAAACGTCATGGTCACCCGCTTTGTCACCGCCGGGACATTCGAAGAGAAGATAGATAGAATGATAACGGAAAAGAAAGCCCTTGCCGACCTTACTGTAGCTTCAGGGGAAAGCTGGATTGGAAAACTTTCCGACGCCGAGCTCCGGGAAATTTTCGATTATCATTAGGGGACAAACCAGCTATATTCAAGTGATTTTAAATGGAGAGAAGAATCTGTTTTCGGGATACTATTGGGGATATTTTATATAAAAATGCCTCCTACACTACTGTAGAAGGCATTTTTGCGGAGAGACCGAGATTCGAACTCGGGATACCCTTTTGGAGTATACACGCTTTCCAGGCGTGCCTCTTAAGCCACTCGAGCATCTCTCCAGACTTAAGTCCCGAAAAACGGGACTGCAAAGATAGAACTTTTTTTTGAGTTCGCAAAAAAAAGTTACGCCAGGCAGCTGTCCATCAACTTTTCCAGGGCAGGTTTGTCCAGGTGCTGGCCAATGAACACAATCTTTTGCATGCGGTCGCCGTATTCGGGGTCCCAATCGGCCCGGAGCTTCCGGTCCCGGTTCATCATCTCTGCCAACTCGTCCGGCTCCATGGTGGCGAACCACAGTCCGGCGTCGCGGATGCTCTTTTGCTTGCCGGCCTGCTCAAAGAGATAGCACTTGTCAATGTCGTTGGAGAAGTAGCACAGCCCCTTGGCGCGGATAATGTTGGCGGGCCATTTGGTGGCTACCATGTGGTCGAACTTATTGAGGTCCAGCGCCGGACGGCGGGTGTACACATAGGTGTCAATCCCATATTCCAGGGCCTCGCCCTCCGCTTCCCCGTCTTCGTCCTCCTCTCCCTCGATGGCGGCAATCCAGGCGGCGGAAGTGGCCACCTCGTCAAAATTGAACATGCCCGTGTAGATGAGCTCGTCCAGGTCGATGTCGCCGTAGTTGCACTCCAGCACCTTGGCGCCGGGATTGATGCTTTTGACAATGCCCTTGAGCTTGCCCAGTTCCTCCGGCGCAACCTCTGCGGCCTTGTTCAGCAGCACAATGTTGCAGAACTCGATTTGTTCTATCACCAGGCGCTCCAGATCGTCCTCGCCGATGTCCTCTTTTTCCAAGGCCTTTCCGCTGTCGAACTCGTCCTTCATGCGCAGGGCGTCCACCACCGTGCAGATGCAATCTACATACGGCAGCGCGCCTTTGGTGTATTGCGGGGCCAGCGCCGGCATGGTGCTGATGGTCTGGGCGATGGGCGCAGGCTCGCAGATGCCGCTGGCTTCAATGACAATGTAGTCAAACTTGCCCGCCGCGGTGAGATCGGCCAGCTGGGCCACCAGGTCCATCTTGAGGGTGCAGCAGATGCAGCCGTTCTGCAGGGCCACCAGGCTGTCGTCCGTCTTCCCTACCACGCCGCCTTTCTCGATGAGGCTTTCGTCAATGTTTACTTCGCCGATATCGTTCACAATCACGGCGAACTTGATACCCTTCCTGTTGGACAGGATGCGGTTCAGAAGGGTGGTTTTGCCGCTTCCCAGGTATCCGGTGAGCAGAAGCACCGGCACTTCTTTTCTATTCATCTGTATTTCCATAATTTAATCTGCGTTGGTAATGGCTTCCTGTCCCAGCCGGGCCTCCGCCACGTTCAGGACATAGTCGCCCACCTTTTCCATTTCGTTCACCAAATCCATATATACCGTACCGTTGTCGTAGGAGTACACATGGTTGTCCACGTCTGACAGGCTCTGCTGCTTGAGGGTATTGCGTTTCTCGTTGATGCGGCGCTCAAATTCTGCCGACTGCTCGATGGTGAATTCCTCCTTACGGCCCTGGAGCAATTCGTTCATGCGGGCCATGGCACCTTTCACCAGTTCCTGCATCTGCACCACACCGCCCCACTGGTCGTCGTCAAAGTGCACCTTCTTATCCCGCTTGCGCTGGAGGATACGCGCCAGGTTGAAGCAGCTGTCGCCGATGGACTCCAGTTCCCCGATTTCGCGGTTCATGCCGCGGATCTTTTCCTTGGTGTCGTCCGAGAGGTGGGCGTCGCTCACCTGCCCCAGGTACTTGCCAATCTCGTTTTCCATCTTGTCAGACTCGTCCTCGTACTTTTTAATGCGGTCGAACAGCTTGGCAAAGGCATCGTCCCCTTCTGTTTCCCAAAGTTCCTTGACCATGTCCAGCATCTTCTGCATCTGGACGCCAAAGACGGCAATTTCCTTCTGGGCCTGCAGCACGGAGATTTCCGGGGTTTTCATGATACCGCTGTTGATAAATTGCAGCCGGAACTCGTCCTCCTGCTCCGCCTTGCGCGGTTTGATAATCCAGCACACCAGCTTTTCAATCTGGGGAATGAACCAGATGAGGATGGCCGTATTGATTAAGTTGAAGGCCGTATGGAAGGCCGCCAGCGCAAAGGAAAGCTGCGTGGGCGACTGGCTCTCGGCCGTGGGATCCAGGCCCACCAGGCCGCAGACCATGCGCACGAAGGGGAAGAAGAAAATGAGCACCCACAGCACGCCGAACAGGTTGAACAAGAGGTGCGCCATTGCCGTGCGCCGCGCCTGCGTATTGGCCGACAGGGCCGCCAGGTTGGCGGTAACGGTGGTGCCGATATTCTCGCCCATCACCAGCGCAATGCCCTGGTAGATGGTGATGGCGCCAGTGGAGCACAGCACCATGGTAATGGCCATCAGGGCTGCCGAAGACTGCACCATGGCTGTAAGGATAGAGCCTATGAGGAGGAACAGCAGGATGGTGCCGTAATTGGTCTTGAACTGGGCGAAGAACGCCACCACGGCCGGTTTGCTGGCCAGGTCCATCTCTATGCCCGTCTCCTTGAGCATGCCCAGGGCAAACAGCAGGAACGACAGGCCGAAGAGGAAGTCGCCCACGTAGCGGTGCTTGCCGGTCTGGATGAGGATAATACCCGCCAGGAAGGCCGGCCACACCAGCATGGTCACGTTGAACGAGAAGCCCGCACTCATGATCCAGGCGCTCATGGTGGTGCCAATGTTGGCGCCCATGATAATAGAAATAGCCTGCGCCAGGGTAAGGAGGGCGGCGTTCACGAAGGAAACCGTCATGACGGTGGTGGCCGCCGACGACTGGACCGCCACTGTAACCAGGGCGCCGGTAAGTACGCCGGACAAGCGGTTGGTGGTCATGGCGCCCAGCATGTGACGCAGCTGCGGGCCCGCCATCTTCTGCAAGGCCTCGCTCATGACTTTCATGCCGTAAATCAGGAGGGCGATGCTGCCCAGGAGCTTAAAAATCTGAATCGTGATTTCCATTTGAGGTCAGGTTTTGCTTGCGTGAGCACAAAGATACGAATTATTTTTCGTAACTTTGCATGCTTTATGACCTTGCAACAACAATTAATGCTATATGAAGAAGATTCTATCGGTCCTATTGTGCGTCCTGCTCTCCGTAGCAGCGCTCGCCCAATCCGCAAACATGATGTCGATGGCCCGTGCAGAGCTGTCCAAGCGCGGCCTGAATGAAACGGAAGTCCGCGCCCGCCTGCTGGAAAACGGCATAGACGTGGATTCCATTTCTCCCGCAGATTACCCCGCCTATCAGGACAGGGTGCTCTCCATCCTGAACGAGATGCAGGCAGAGAAAGCCGCCAAGGCATCCGGCAATGCCGGTGGCGGTGAAGGTGCCGCCTCCTCTGCGGAAGGCACCGCCGAGTCCCCCGCAGTAGCCCCCACGGTGTCGTCGGCGGACATTGCCCAGACCACCATGGGAGAAGCCGCGGCAGAACAGGCCCTGGAAAAGACCCTGGAGCAGAACAATGTGTCCCCCACCGCCGGCAATGACATCTACGGCCATTCCCTGTTCACCGGGAAAACCCTGGACGTCTACCGCACCACGGACGGTGCCCAGGCCCCGGATTCCTATGTGCTGGGAGAGGGCGACGAAATCCACATTTCCATCTTCGGCTCGTCCCAGACGGAAATCCATCAGCGCGTGAGCCCGGACGGCTCCATCCAGCCCGCCGGCTCCACCAAGATTTTCCTGAAAGGCCTCACCCTGGCCCAGGCCCGTGCCGCCGTCAAGACCAAACTGTCCCAGCACTATTCCTTCCGCCCGGACCAGATTGCCGTGACCATCAGCACCGCCCGCACCCTCAACGTGAACATTTACGGTGAGGTGGGTGTCCAGGGCGGTTTCACCATCAGCGCCCTCAACACGGTGTTCAACGCCCTGGCGGCAGCCGGCGGTCCCTCCGCCCAGGGTTCTGTCCGTAACATCCAGCTCTCCCGTGGCGGCAAAACCCACACCCTGGACCTGTACAAATACATGATGAACCCTACGGACGGTTCCTATTATGACCTTCAGAACAACGATGTTCTCTTTGTTCCCATGTCCCAGAAAGTGGTGGACATCCAGGGCGCCGTCAAACGCCCCATGCGCTATGAACTCGTGGAAGGGGAAACCCTGGTGGACCTCATCCATTATGCCGGCGGCCTCAAAGAGAACGCCTATACGGATTACATGCAGATTGACCGCTTCGTGAACAACCAGCCCCAGCTGCTGGAATTCAAGTTGTCGGACATCATGGCCGGCCGCCAGATTGTGAACATGCTGCCCGGCGACGTAGTCACCATCAAAGAGGCCAACGCCCCCCTGGAGGACTACGTGAACATCAGCGGAGACGTTTACTATCCGGGCCGCTACAACCTGGAGAACAACACCAGCCTCATCACCCTGCTGGAAAGCGCGAAACCGCGTTACACCGCCCGCACGGACATTGTCATCGTGGAGCGCACCCGCCCGGACGAGACCCTGGAGGTATTCACCATCCCCTTCCCGGGCATCAACGGCAATCCGGACTTCAAGCTGGAAGCCCGCGACTCCGTCAGCGTCCTGGAACAGTCCAGCTACCGTGACGTGGCCACCATCGCCGTGAACGGCCAGGTCCGCCGTCCCTTCTCCCGCAACTTCGGCCTCAACGACCGCATGACGGTCACCCAGGCCATCGAACTGGCCGGCGGCGTAAAACCGTCCGTTTACCCGGTCGCCTATATTTTCCGCAAGGACATCACCAACCCCGACAAGATGCAGTACATTCCGGTGAACCTGGAAAAGGATGGCGAACAGCTCCTGCAGCCCGGCGACAACCTGAACGTGTATGACAACACCACGTACACCAATATCGGTGAAGTACGGATCAGCGGTGCCGTGAAAAACCCCACCTCCGTCACCTTCGACAGCGGCCTTACGCTGCATGACATGTTTGCCATGGCCGGCGGCATGGAAATGGGCGCCTCCTTCGACCGCGTCCAGATTTTCCGCATGGACGTGTCCAAGTCCGACGAAGCCAAGTTCTACGATATCACCGTGGCCGTGGATGACAACTACAACTGCACGGATCCCAACTTCCAGCTCCAGCCGTACGACCACATCGTCGCCCGCATGACCCCCAACTTCACCAAAGGCCGCACCGTGGAAATCAACGGCCGCGTAAAATACCCGGGCACCTACGTGCTGAGCGATGACCTCACCCAACTCTCCACCGTCATCGCACAGGCCGGCGGCCTGCTGGACGACGCAGAGCCCGACGCCATTTTGTTCCGCGCCTTCAACGGTCGCGGCAACATCGGCCTGGACCTGGACAAAATGCGCTCCAACAAGGGCAACGAAAAGTATGACCCCATCCTCATGGACGGGGATGTCATCAACGTGTTGCGCCATGAGAACACGGTCGTCATCCGTGAAACCGGCACCCGCATCGGCCAGTTTATTCCGACCGATTTCGCCGCCACCCACAAGACCGTGACCTACCAGGGCCCCCACAACGCCAAATGGTACATCGAGCACAACGCCGGCGGCTTCGACAAATACGCCGACCGCAACAGCGTCACCGTCACCAAGCCCAACGGCGAAAGCCTGAGCACGCGCCGTTTCCTGTGGATGCGCATCTACCCCAAGGTGGAACCCGGCAGCACCATCTCCCTGAAGATGAACACGGAGAAGCGTGAGAAAGACCAGAAGCCCAAGGAGCGTGTGGAATGGGACAAGATTGCCGCAGGTACCCTGTCCAGCCTCACCTCCATCGTTTCCATGATTCTGCTCATCGAAAGACTTAACTAATTATGGACGAAAACCGTACCTACAATACCGTTCCTCAGGAAGAGGAAGAAGGCCTGGATATCATGGCCCTCGTAAGAGGGCTGTGGGAAGGCCGCAAGACCATCCTTATTGTCACGGGCATCTTCATTGCGCTGGGGCTGGTGGCCGCCATCACCATGAAACGCAGCTACACCGTCTCCAGCACCATGGTGCCGCAGATGACCTCCCGGTCCAACTCCTCCCTGAGTTCCCTGGCCTCCCTGGCCGGCATCGACCTGGGCATGGCCAATACGGGCGCAGACCTCTCGCCGCTCATCTATCCGCAGATTGTGAGCAGCGTACCCTTCCGCCTGGAACTGATGAACACACCGCTGCATTACGAGAAGGCGGACACCATGGTGAGCATGTTCACCTATGCCAAGGAGTACAGCAAGCCCACGGTAATGAGCTATATCCTCAAATATACCATCGGCCTGCCCGGAACCCTGCTGGGAATGCTCCGCAAAGAAAAGCCGGACCCGGTGTTCGTAGACGCTGCCGGCGTAGCGGATTCCATGCCCAAGCCCATCACCATCACCAAGGACGAGGAACGCATACTCAAAGCCATTGCCCAGAACGTTACCCTGGCCGTGGACAAGAAGGAAGGCTACCTCACCCTTACCGTGACCGGCTCCGAGCCCATGCAGACGGCAGAACTGGCCATAAAGGCCCAGCAGCTGCTCCAGGACGAGATTACCCGTTTCCGTACAGAGAAAGCCGATGACAACCTGAAATATGTGGAAGCCCGTTACTATGAGGTGAAAAAGGAGACGGAGACGCTGCAGGCCCAACTGGCCGCCATCCGCGACCGTTCCCAGAATATGCCCACCACACGTGCCCGCATTGAACAGGAGCGCCTCCAGACCAAATACGGCGTTTCCAGCGCCATCTACTCAGAGATGGCCAAACAACTGGAACAGGCCAAGATGCAGGTAAAACGGGACACGCCCATGCTCACCATCATCCAGCCCGTAACAGTTCCCCGCCAGCCGTCCAACAGCCGCGCCAAAACGCTCATTGTATGGACGTTCCTGGGATTTGTACTGGGATGTGGAATTGTCCTTGGAAAGGACTACCTCCCCAAGGTGAAGGAAATGCTTAAGGGACAACCACAGAATCAGTAAGGTCGGACAGGGCATACGTCCGCTGCAAATACGTAAACTTGCCATTCTCAATGGTGCAAGTCCTGCATAACTCCTCCGCGCTTGTTTCAAGCTCGAGGGAGTTTCCTTTTAAGGTGTAGGTACCTTCCAGCACCACAAAGACAATGTTGCTGTTCACCAGGACACGGACAAATTCCGTGGCCGACGTAAAGAGGATGAAGCCGGGATATCCGGAGCCCTGCTGCAGCGTCCAGACGGTTCCCTTCAGAGAAGAGGTTCCCGTCAGGCTCCTGGCCTTATGTACACGCGGGATGGCCAGATTGTCCAATACCATGAATTTATCGCCGTAGAACGTACCGTTTTCCTCTTCCAGCACATACTGGCTCCCGTTCACGGCATAGGTTCCCACTTCCCAGTCCCAGCCATAAGGCAGGCCTTCCCGGCGGGCAAAGTTATAAAAAACGCCGGACAGGTATTCGCCCCCTTCTCCATGGTAAACGAAGTTGAATTCATAGTCTCTCATGGATACCCATAACGTACCCTCCAACGAGGATGGAGCCTCGGGGGCAAGCCGCGTGAAGTTCTTGTTGCTGCTGTTCTTCAGGTTGGACATGGTGCGCACCATGAGGACGGACGACTCCGCCGCCACCCTCACACGGTGGCCATCCACCGTATAACTGCCGTTCATGATTTGGTAAGCACCCAATTCATAGTTCACCTGGACAATGGAAGCAATATCGTTGCCGATAAAGCAAGGCCAGGCCACCTGGTTTTCAATAGCAATTTGCCAGCAGCTGTTGCGTACGCTGATATAGATTCCATCCGTTCCGTTTTTCCCGCAGGAAAGGACGGTAAAAAGGGCGATGATGCCGATAATGAAACGTTTCATGGTACAAAAGTAATACAAAATTTGCAAAATAATAGCACGGAAAATGTTATCTTTGCGAAAGCAAAACTTATATAGCGTGAAAAAACTCTTTTTGTTCTGTTTTCTTGCATGCGCATCGCTGGTCCTGCAGGCCCAAAACATCCGCACCAACTACCGCACGGAGGGCATGACGCATATCGCGACGGACTATGAACCGCTCAAGGTGGGAGACATTCCGGCCCAGCTCCGGGTGGAGCTGGTGGGCTTTCCGGACGGCTCGTCCCTCTATCTGATGTACCTGAACCTGATACAGAAAACCGCAACCGTGGTGCCCAAAGGCGTAAAAATGGCCTTCACCCTCCAGAACGGAAAGTTGGTACGTGCAGAGCAAATCGGCCAGCCCTCCGCCACGCCGCGCCGCATGGATGACGGCAACTTCCTCAACCGCCTCAAATACGCAGTGGAGCCGGCCGACATGGAAAAGCTGGTGCGCGGCATCAAGTCCGTGGACCTGGTCACCGGATGGAACCCGGACGACTTCATCAGCGTCACTTTTTCCAAAAATGAAATGGCCGATTTCCTTTCGCGCCACTGCAAGGCCATCCTGAAAGCATCGGAAAGCACCATCGAGCTCAACGCCAGCCTGTCCGGCTATACGGAGAATGTCAACAGCATCCTTTCCACGGCCAACCCCATTGTCGCCCGCGGCGCCAACTTCGACTACAACATCCTCCTTTCCCACCTCTACTACAAGGGAACCAATGAGGAGGACATGGACCTGGCCTTCGTCCTGGGCACCCACGACTCCTATCACATCCCAGTGGATTCCCCCGTCAAGCTCACCCTCACGGACGGCTCCGTCATCGACCTCATCCAGGCCCGTGACGATGTCAACTTCGTATACCTGTACCCCACCATGGAGGACATGTACCGCATGACCACCCTGGGTATCAGCGGAATCACCATCGAGTACGAAGGCGGTGTCCTGGCCGACAGCTTTTCCCCCGGCGAGCAGAAGAACGGCTTCTCCGATGCGGTGAACCAGGAGCTTCAACTCCTGCTCTCCACAAGTCCCAGATAATTGCAAATTGACAAAAATTGACTAACTTTGCATCCCCGATAGAGGATGGTTCCGTAGCTCAGCTGGATAGAGCAACAGCCTTCTAAGCTGTGGGTCTCGGGTTCGAATCCCGACGGAATCACACGCCGCAACGCCTTGGCACTCAATGCGTTGCGGCATTTTTGTATCCTCCGCTTCGTTTTTCGGCCAAATTCATTATATTTGCATAATAATAACACGAATAACCATGCATTTTCTTTCCAAGGAAACTTTCCAATGGGCGGCGGCAGTCCTTCTGGCCTGCACCTTTGCCATATCCTGCAAAAAGGACAATCCCACGCCTGTAGCCGCGCCAGACACCTATGAAGTGGCCGTGACGGACTTCTCCGCCACCAGGGGCACGTTCCACATTGGCGGAAAGCTCTACATCCCCAATGGCCTGGAAGGCAAAAAACCGGCCGTCATCCTGTGCCACGGTCTCTTTGCCTCTTACGTGAAGATGGAGCCCTATGCCAAGGCCGCCGCCAAAATGGGCATCATGGCCGTGTGCTTTGACTTTGTGGGAGGTCCCGCGGGCAAAAGCCTGAGCGACGGAGACATCGCCAAGGACAATTCCGTCCTCACGGAGATAGAAGACGTTACAGCCGTATACGATGCCTTGGCCAGCCGGGCCGACGTAGATCCCTCCCGTATTGTGGTGATGGGCGCCAGTCAGGGCGGCCTGGTGTCTGCGCTGTTTGCCGCCAAGTACCCCTCCCGCGTGAAAGCCCTGGGGCTGTTCTTCCCCGCCTTCAACCTCCCGGATTACGTGAGAACCGGCGTGAAAGCCCTCTTCGATGATAACCTGGACGCCATACCGGAGGAAGGCCTGGGCACCAAACTTCTGGGGATCGACCTGGGTGACGTAAACTATACGTTCTCCCCCAAGTATATCCGGGATGCCTATGGCATAGACGCTTACGGAACCATCGGCAACTATAAAGGTACCGTCAACATCATTCACGGAGATCAAGATATTGTTGTTCCCCTTGAATACACGCGGGAAGCCCTGAAGGTATATAAGAATGCCCACCTGGATGTAATCCCCGGCCAGGGCCATGTCTTTGACCAGAACGGGATTGACACGGCAACCGCCATCCTGCAAAAGTGGTTCCCCACGGTTTTGTAAATTCAATAAACACTAAACTATGACCTTTACTATGATTGTGGAGCTGCTCATTGTGCTGGCAGCTCTGTATGTAGGCTCCCGCTACGGGTCCCTGGCGCTGGGCGCCATCAGCGGCATCGGCCTGGCCATCCTGGTCTTCGGCTTCGGCCTCAAACCCGGCACGCCGCCCACGGACGTGATTTACATCATCATTGCCGCCGTCACCTGCGCAGGTACCCTCCAGGCCTCCGGCGGCATGGACTGGATGATCCAGATTGCAGAAAAGATGCTCCGCAAGCACCCGGACCACATCACCTTCCTGGGTCCCCTGGTCACCTTTTTCCTCACCGTCCTGGTGGGCACCGGCCATGTGGTGTACACTATTATGCCCATCATCTGCGACATCGCCCTCAAAAAGAATATCCGTCCGGAGCGCCCCTGCGGCGTGGCTTCCGTCGCCTCGCAGGTGGGCATCACCTGCTCCCCTATCGCCGCGGCCGTGGTGGCCTTCGTCACCATTTCCAACGCCAACGGCTACATGGTGAGCATTCCGCAGGTCTTGATGGTAACCATTCCCGCCTGTGTGATAGGCCTTATGTGCGCCGCCGCGGCTTCCTATAAGCGCGGCAAGGACCTGGACAAAGATCCCGAATTCCTCAAGAGAAAGGCCGATCCCGAGATGTACCAGTACATGTACGGCAACTCCGCCACCACGCTGGACAAAGTGATTACCAAGGAAGCCAAGGCCTCCGTATATGTGTTCCTGGGCGCCCTGGTGGTGATTGTGGGCTTCGCCTTCTGCCAGATGATTCATGTGGCCGATGGCAACACCCTCGCCAAGGCCATCAACCTGCCCAAGATGAATATCTGCATCCAGATTATCATGCTGGCGGCCGCCGCAGCCAACATCATGTTCTGCAAGGCCCAGCCCAAGAAGGCTGTTGCCGGTGCCGTATGGCAGAGCGGCATGGTGGCCGTTGTGGCCATCTACGGCATTGCCTGGCTGGCCGATACGTACTTTGGCAACTACATGGACCAGATGAAGCTCATGCTCACGGACCTTGTAACCAACTACCCCTGGAGCATCGCTTTTGTGTTCTTCCTGGTGAGCGTCCTCATCAACTCCCAGGGCGCCGTCGTGGTAGCCATGCTGCCGCTGGCATACGAGCTGGGCATTGCCGGTCCCGTACTGCTGGGCGTGCTGCCGAGCGTTTACGGCTACTTCTTCATCCCCAACTATCCGTCCGACATCGCCACCGTGAACTTCGACCGGAGCGGCACCACCGTTATCGGCAAGTACCTCCTGAACCACAGTTTCATGATGCCGGGCCTTATCAGCGTCTTTGTGTCCACGATTGTGGCGTACCTAATAACCAATGTATTATTTGCCGGCTACTTTGCCAGCTTTATTCAGTAAACCCTTATGAGTAATACCCCTACCCCGCATATCGGCGCCAAAAAAGGCGAGATTGCACCTTTTGTCATCATGGCCGGAGACCCGCTGCGCGTCCAGTTCATGGCGGAGCATTACCTGGAGAACCCGGTCCTGTTCAATAAAGTCCGCGGCATGCTGGGCTACACCGGCACCTACAAAGGCAAACCCGTGAGCGTGATGGGACATGGCATGGGCATTCCCTCCATCTCCATCTACACCTATGAGCTTTTCAACTTCTACGATGTCAAGACCATCGTCCGGATTGGTTCCGCCGGCGCCTGCCACGAAGGCCTCAAGATTGGGGACCTGGTGCTGGCCATGGGCGCCTGTACAGACTCCAACTATGCCGCCCAGTACCAGCTGCCCGGAACCTTTGCCCCCATTGCCGACTTTGGCCTGCTGCAAAAGGCTGTGAACAACTGTGAGAGCTATGGCTATGACTACATGGTGGGCAACGTGGTGTCGTCCGATGTCTTCTACTCCGCCAATCCCCAGACGGACAAGTGGATGAAGATGGGCGTACTGGCCGTGGAAATGGAAGCCGCCGCCCTGTACATGAACGCCGCCTATTCCGGCAACAAGGCCCTGGCCATGTTCACCGTGTCGGACCACCTCATCACCGGCGAAGTCACCACCGCCGAGCAGCGCCAGAACACCTTTACCCACATGATGGACGTGGCCCTGTCGCTGGTGTAGGTGTTCGCCGCTATTTCCGCTGGCCGATAAACACCTAACACATAACACTTTACGAAAAATCCTCAGCGCAAAAAGAGCCGAGGATTTTCCATAAGTTGCTGATAATCAGTACACTTCCGACCAGCCTACTTCACCATGCCGCTGAAGCCCATGAAGGCCAGGGCCAGGATACCCACGCTGATAATGGCGATGGGAACGCCCTTGAAGGCCTTGGGCACGTTGTTCAGGGCCAGGTGTTCGCGGATGCCGGCAAAGATGACCATGGCCAGGCCATAGCCCAGCGAGGTGGCAAAGGCATACACCAGGGCCTGGCCCAGGTTGAGCATGCCGCCGGGAACAAAGGCGAACTCCTTGGTAACCACGTTGATGGCCACACCGAGCACCGCACAGTTGGTGGTGATCAGGGGCAGGAAGATACCCAGGGCCTGGTACAGGGACGGGGACACCTTCTTAAGCACAATCTCTACCATCTGCACCAGCGCGGCAATCACCAGGATGAAGGCGATGGTCTGCAGGAAAGTGATGCCGAAGGGCACCAGCAGATACTGGTTAATGAGGTAAGTGACCAGCGTAGCCAGCGTAATTACAAAGCATACGGCCATGGACATACCCGTGGCGGTGGACAGTTTGTTGGACACGCCCAGGAAGGGGCAGATGCCCAGGAACTGCGCCAGGACGATATTGTTGACAAAAATCGCCGAGATAATAATCAGAAAGTACTCCATAGCCTAGTTCTTTTTAAGATATTTGTTGAACAGGACCATCAGGTAGCCCAGGCACAGGAAGGCGCCGGGGGCCATCACGAAGGCCAGCATGCCGTCGTGGCCGCCGATGAAGTTGTAGCCAAAGGCGCTGCCGGAACCCAGGATCTCACGCACCAGGCCCAGCACAGTGAGCGAGCAGGTGAAGCCCAGACCCACGCCCAAGCCGTCGCAGGCGCTTTCCAGCACCCCGTGCTTGTTGGCAAACGCCTCTGCGCGGCCCAGCACAATGCAGTTCACCACGATGAGCGGGATGAACAGGCCCAGGGTCTCGTACATGGCCGGGGTGTAGGCCTGCATCAGGAACTGCAGCAGGGTTACAAAGGTGGCAATCACCACAATGTACACCGGAATGTGCACCTTGTCCGGCACCACCGGCGCGATGGCGGAGATGGCCATGTTGGACAGCACCAGCACAAAGAGGGTGGCCAGGCCCATCGACAGGCCGTTAATAGCCGATGTGGTAGTGGCCAGCGTAGGGCACATGCCCAGCAGCAGGACGAACGTGGGGTTGTTCTTTACCAGTCCGTCGGTAATCAGTTTGAACTTATTCATTGCTCTGTCCTCCTTCTTCTACGGGTTTGGTGGCACCGGAAGTGGCATCCGGAGCATACAGGATATCAAACGCCGCCAGGGCGTTCTCCACCGCCAGCGCATAGGCGCGGGAAGTGATGGTGGAAGCGGTGATGGCATCTACATCGCCACCGTCTTTTTTAACGATGAGCTTTTTCACGGACGGGTCGAAGCCCTGCCACTGGGACACGAACTTGGCGTCCGAGGTGCACTTGGCGCCCAGGCCCGGCGTCTCGCTGTGGGAGAGCACGGAGGTGTTGTACACCACGCGGTCCGGCGTAATGCCCACCATGAGGGTAAGGTTGCCGCCAAAGCCCACCACGGTGGACTCGATGGCGTAACCGGCCAGGGCTTCTCCGTTTTTGGCCTCATAGTAAGGGAAATCCTTGCCCAGGGCCTCTACAAACTGACGGTCCGATGCCGTTTCAAAGGCAGGCAGCACCTGCGCGATGGCCCGGTTGGTCTTCTCCGTCGCAGCCGCTGCGATGGGCTCCTTGGTGAGCACGAAGGCGCCGCCCAGGATGGCCGAGCAGAACAGGCAGGTGACGCCCAGGACCAGCACCATATTGGTTAAATTGGATTTTGCAGCCATGGTTATTTCCTCCCGAATTTTTTCTGTTTAAACCACATATTCAGCAGCGGAACCACCGAGTTCATGATGAGGATGGCGAAGGAAACGCCCTCCGGATAGGAGCCGAAGTAACGGATCATCATGGTAAGGAAGCCGATGCCCACACCGAACACAACGCCCCCCCACAGGCTCATGGGCGAGGTCACATAGTCCGTAGCCATGAAGCAGGCACCCAGGATGAGACCACCGGTGAGGAGGTTGAAGACAGGGTCCGTGAAGCGGGTAGGATCCACGCTCCAGAAGATGCAGGAGGTCAGGGCCACGGTGGCAAAGATGCTCAGGGTAATCCAGGGCTTGATGACCTTGCGGCAGCACAGGTACACAAAACCGGCCAGGAGCGCCAGGGCGCACACTTCACCGGCGCTGCCGCCCAGGTTGGCGAACAGCAGGTCCTTATAGCTGTAGGCAGCGGTGAGGTCCCGTACGGAAGCACCCTGCAGCAGGCCTTCCTGGATGGCGCCCAGCGGGGTGGGACCGGAAACGGCATCTACGCCGAACAGGCCCTGCGGCTGGCTCCAGGTGGTCATATACGTAGGGAAAGACACCAGCAGGAACACACGGCCCACCAGGGCGGGGTTCCAGATGTTCTGTCCCAGGCCGCCGAAGGTCATCTTGGCAACGCCGATAGCGACCACCGCACCGATGAAAATCACCCACCAGGGCGTGGTGTACGGCACGTTCAGCGCCAGGAGGATACCCGTAATGACGGCCGACCAGTCGCCAATGGTTGACGGCTGTTTAAGCATGTACTTGGTGATGGCCCATTCCAGCAGCACGCAGGAGGCCACACTCACGCCCAGCACCAGCAGTTCCTGCCAGCCGTAGAAGACCACGGAGCAGATAACGGCCGGGATAAGGGCAATCACCACATCCAGCATCAGGGACTTGGTAGAGACCTTGGAATGGATATGGGGAGAAGGAGATACTAATAATTTGCTCATAGTCTTTTACTTTTTAGCAGCTTCTGCAGCGGCCTTGGCGGCAGCCGCACGGGCGCGGATGGCACCCAGGACAGCGCCCTTGCCCACGCGGATGTTGTCCAGCAGCGGGATTTGGGCAGGACAGGAATACAGGCAGCAGCCGCACTCGATGCAGTCCTGTGCAGCATTGGCCTCACAGGCATCCCAGTCTTTGGCCTTGGAGAGTCTGTTCAGCAGGAACGGCTCCAGACCCATGGGGCAGGCATCGGCACATTTGCCGCAGCGGATACAGTTGGACTCCGGGGCGCGGCGGGTCTGCTTTTCCGTGAGGAAGAGCAGGGCGCCGGTACCCTTCACCGTGGCCGCCTGCAGGTTGGCAACGGCACGGCCCATCATGGGACCGCCGCTGATTACCTTGGCGGCATCCTCGGGCACACCGCCCAGGAAGTCGATGATGTACTGCAGCGGAGTGCCCACACGCACCAGCAGGTTGGCCTGCTTGGGGAAGCACTCGCCCGTTACGGTAACGGAATTGTCAATGATCGGTTTGTTCTTTTGCACGGCGTCGTACACGGCCAGGGCCGTGGCGACATTCTGCACCACAGCACCCACGCTGATGGGCAGGGCGCCGGAACCCACCTGACGATGCATCACAGCGTCAATCAGCTGCTTTTCACCGCCTTGCGGGTACATCATCTTCATCACCATCACGTCCATGTCCTTGTAACCCAGCTTGGCAATGACCTCGCGGATGTGGGCAATGGCCTCCGGCTTGTTTTCCTCAATGGCGATGGTGCAAGGCACGCCACCCATGGCCTTCTGCAGCAGGGCGGCACCCACCACCACCTGCTCGCCTTTCTCCAGCAGGGTGCGGAAGTCCGAGGTGAGGTACGGTTCGCATTCGCAACCGTTAATGATCACACGCTCGCACTTGGAGCCCGGAGGCGGCGAAAGCTTCACATGCGTGGGGAAGGTAGCACCGCCAAGGCCCACAACGCCGCCCAGACGGACTTTCTCGATAATGGCCTTGGGATCCTCCGGAATGACGGTTACAAGGGTTTCCGAGCGGTCGATGTCCTCCAGCCATTCGTCGCCCTCCACGGCAATCTCGATGTGCGTGGAAGGACGGCCGGCAAGATCGGCCCGCGGGGCGATGGATTTCACCGTACCGGACACGGAGGAGTGGATGAAGGCACCCACAAAGCCGCCGGGCTGGGCAATCACCTGGCCCACTTTCACTTTGTCGCCCACGGCCACGCAGGGCACCGACGGCGCGCCGATGTGCTGGGCCACGGAGATGTACACGGTAGGGGCGATGGGAAGCGGCTGGATGGCGCACTCCCGGGAGATTTTGCTGTCGTGCGGGTGTACGCCGCCGATACTGAATGTATGCTTACTCATTGGTAGCCTCCTTCTTAGATTTCTCGACTTCGCTCGAAATGACAGTTTCCTTGGCGGCTTCGGCGGCCTTGGCAGCCTCTGCTGCCTCTTTAGCCTTCTGCTGACGGACCTTGATGCGCTCCTTGACGGCTTCCTTGTCCAGCGGCTTGGGGAAGTTCACGCCATGAATGGCGCCGGTGGGACACATGGCCTCGCACTCGCGGCACAGCTTGCACTTGGCCGGGTCGATATAGGCCAGATTGCCCTCCACCGTAATGGCTTCGTGCGTGCAAGTCTTGGCGCAGATGCCGCAGCCGATGCAGGCGTTGGCGCAGGCCTTCTTGGCCACGGGGCCCTTGTCCTTGTTTACGCAGGAGACAAACTCACGCATGCCGCGCGGGCCCATCGGCCGGAGCTCGATGATGTGCTTGGGGCAGGCCTTCGCGCAGGCGCCGCAGGCGGTGCACTTCTCCTGGTCCACCACCGGAAGGCCGGTAGCGGGATCCATGGAAAGGGCGCCGAACTGGCAGGCAGCCACGCAGTCTCCACAGCCCAGGCAGCCATAGGCACAGCCCGTGTCACCGGTATACAGCAGGGACTTCACATAGCAGGAAGGGTAGCCGTCGTACTCGTTCACCTTGGGCCGAGCCTCGCAGGTGCCGTTACAACGGACAACGGCTACCATCGGAGCCTTGGCTTTTACCTCGTACCCCAGGATAGCCGCCACCTTGGCCATGGTGTCGTTGCCGCCCACCGGACAGAAGTTGTTGTCCAGGTTGGGAGCCTTTACCGCAGCCTCTGCAAACGCACGGCAGCCGGCAAAGCCGCAACCACCGCAGTTGGCACCGGGCATAGCCTTTTCCACCTCGTCGATGCGGGGGTCTTCCTCCACCTTGAAGCGCTGGGCCACCAGGTACAGGACGAGCGCCAGCACCAGACCGAGGACGGTCACCACTGCGATTGTCCAAATAAATGCATTCATAACTTATCCTTTTATTGTGAAAATATATTCGTCCTTGAGCTTGTCCTTAAAAAGGTACAGGAGCAGGTAATACAGGCCCACGGCAACCAGCGCACACACGCCCGTCACCACCTCCCCTACATGCAGGGCCGACAGCAGGAGCACCACCGCCAGCAGCACCAGCAGCGGGATAAAGTAGGCCAGCCACACGGCTTTCATGCCCATGGAGGCCTTGAGCAGCACCTCGACCTCGTCTCCTACCCCATAAAAGGCATACGGATCCGTAGGTACCTCCACCAATTTTTCTGCCATCTCTCCCATGCCGCACAGGCCGGCGGCATGGCACTCGGAGCAGGCCCCATGTTGCAAAATAGCCACCGTAGTTACCTGCGGTGTCATTTTTACTACCTTACCCTTATGTGCTACTTCTTCTTTCATGGCTTATACTGTTTGAGCCAGGCCCAGCAGGCGCCCACCCGAAGCGGCGCCATCACGCCCAGCGGCACATAATGGCCGTCGTCCGAGAACCAGAACTTGAGTTCCTGGTCTCCCTCGAACATGGCACCGGACACCACCGAACAGGTGAAGAGCAAGGCGTTGCGTTTGCCCATTTTGCGCACATACAGTTTCTCGCGGCCATGGAAGGTGAGAACCACGTCAAAGATGGTATCGTCAATGGCAAAACTAAGCCTGTACTTGTCCCCGACTTTCATGCGGGACAGGTCCATGGTGCGGAGGTAGAAGATGAGCGCCGGAAGGTCATAGGCGCATTCGTGCAGGGGAATCTCATAGTGTTCGTCCCCCCGGCCGTTGAAATTCACGTCTGCGTGAATCACGTTGTTGGGCCAGTCGTAATTGTACAGGTTGGTGGCCGTGTAGCCGCCCTCGTAGGTGTCGCGGGTGAATTTGAGCGGTTTCAGGTCCTTGATGGTGAGCCAGCTATGGAAGTTTTCCCGCATCTTGAAGAACAGGTCGAAAAACGGGGCCGACTTTACCCGGAAGTTCACGTGGAACGAGGGCTCGCCGTTGAACCGCAGGGTATCCAGGTCTATGAAGGCCTGGCCCACCTCCGTGTTCACGGTGCCCCACTTGTACATAAGACTGAGCGTAATCCGCTCCCCGTCCCGGAACGGGTACTCTCCTCTGGTGGGGATGCACCCCTTGCCTTGTCCGTTAACGGTAACGGATATCAACAAACTCAGTATGAGGAGCTTCCAACGCATCTTTAGAATTCGCTTTGGGCGTCGAAATCATAGTTGGAAGGTTCGCCGGCGGCAGGCTCGTTGGCCGCGCTGGCCACCGGCCCCCGCTGGGCGTACATGTCCAGGCTCTGGTCCGGTTCCACAAACTTCACCTGATTGGCCTTGTACTTCATTTCAATGTCACAGACCTCGCCGTTACGGTGTTTGGCAATGACAATGATGGCCTTTTCTTTGTCTTCCGGATTGTCGCTCATGCCCACGAAGTCCGGGCGGTGGATGAAGATGACCATATCTGCATCCTGCTCAATGGAGCCGGATTCACGGAGGTCGCTCAGCTGCGGCTTGCCGGTACCGCCCGTACGCTGCACCGCGTTACGGGACAGCTGGGACAGGGCGATGATGGGAATATTGAGCTCCTTGGCCGTGGCCTTGAGGGTACGGGAAATGGCCGCCACTTCCTGTTCGCGCAGGCCGCGCAGTTCCACCGGGCCCTGCATGAGCTGCAGATAGTCCACCACAATCAGGCGCACCCCCTTTTGCTTGACCAGGCGCTTGGCCTTGGTGCGGAACTCCATGATGGGAATACCGGGGGTATCGTCAATATAGAGCGGCGCCTTGGCCAGGCGCTTGAGGGTATCTTCCAGCTGCACCCACTCGAAGGGTTCCAGCTTGACACCGCCTTTGATTTTTTCTCCGGAGAGGCCGGACTCTGTGGTAATCAGACGTTTACCCAGCTGGTCCGCGCTCATTTCCAGGGAGAACACCGCTACCGGCATATTGGCTTCCACGGCGGCATTGCGGGCAATGTTGAGCGAGAAAGCCGTTTTACCCACCGACGGACGGGCCGCCAGGATGATAAGGTCGCTCTTTTGCCAGCCTTGCGTTACACGGTCTATGGAAGGATAGCCGGAGGGCACGCCGGAAGGGCCGGTAATGTTTTGCAGCTCCTGCAGGTTGTCCAGCACGGAATTGATAATGGAACCAATGTCCTGGACATCGCGCTTGACGTTGTTCTGAATGGCGGCAAACACCTTGGTTTGCGCGTTGTCTATGAGGTCATCCACGTTGGTGGATTCGTCAAAGGCCTGCTTCAGAATGTCGTACGAGGCGCTGATCAGATCCCGCTGGATGGTCTTCTGCTTGAGGATTTTGATGTAGTACTCGATATGGGCAGCCGCGCCTATATTCTGCGACAGGTTAGCCAGGACCACCGGTCCGCCGATAGCTTCCAGGTTCCCCTTGGCGCGCAGTTTCTCGCTCACGGTGACAAGGTCCACGCTCACGTGCTCGTTCACCAGCTCGCTCATGGCTTCAAAGATCATGCGGTGCTGGGGATCGTAGAAACACGACGCCGAGAGCTCCTCCATTGACTCGTCAATGGTGGCGGGCTCTACGAGCATGGCGCCCAGTACGGCCTCTTCTACATCCAGAGCCTGCGGGGGCTTGTTCCCCATCAGGGTTTCCAGATTCTCGGGTTCCTGCGGGCGGGACCGTTTGCGGCTGGTCTCGGGCATACTACTTCTGGTCGAAATCCGGGTTGATGATGATGCGGCCGCAGTGCTCGCAGATGATGAGCTTGCGGTTGGAGGCAATCTCTACGCGACGCTGGGGGGTGATGGTGTTGAAGCAGCCTCCGCAGGAGTCGCCGTTGTAGATGCCCACCACGGCCAGGTGGTTGTGCACGCTGGCGCGGATGCGCTCATAGGCGCTCATGGTACGGGCGTCAATCTTGGCGGCGCACTCGTCCCGGCGGGCACGCAGGACAGCCTCTTCCTTGGCGGTTTCTTCTACGATGGTATCCAGCTCTTCCTTCTTGGCTTTGAGGTCTTCCGTGCGGATGCTCAGGCGGTCTTTAATCTCGTCCAGTTCCGCCTTCTTGGCACCAATCTCATAGCGGGTATCGTTGATGGTCTTTTCGTCAATCTGGCGCAGCAGTTCCTGATTCTCGATCTCCTTGTTCAGGGAATCGTACTCACGGGAGTTGGAGATGGTCTCCAGCTGGCGGTGATATTTTTCAATGATGCTCTCGTGCTCCGAGATGGACAGTTTGGCGGCTGCAATATTGCGGTTGAACTGGTCCACAACGGCGGCGATGGCGGCACTGCGCTCCTTCAGGTTGGCAATCTCTGCCTCCAGGGCAGCTACCTCTGCGGGAAGCTCACCACGCAGCTGGATAATCTTGTCAATCTCGGAATCCGCGGCCTGGAGTTCATAGAGGGTCTTCAGTTTCTCCTCCACGGGCATGTCGGAATCGGCGAAACTCTTCTGCAGGGACACAAAGGTTTCCCTGTTGTCAATGGGAGCCTCCACTTTCTTGGCGGCGGTGGTTTTCTTGGTTGTTGCCATAAAAATATAAATCGATTTATTTTTTCTTACACTACGAAATAGTGGACCGGATTGCTCCTGTCCAATACGGCACTTTTGTAGCTTGCAAAGGTAGGAAATTTTTTCCGTATCTCCGATAAGAAAATATCTACAATCTCCACTTCGCTCTCAAAATGGCCAATATCCATGACCATGAAGCCGTCTTTGGTAAAAAACTGGTGATAGGAAACATCGGCCGTAATGTACAGTTGGGCACCCTTTGCCTGGGCCAGTCCCAGTTCGCTGCCGCCGCTGCCGCCCAGGAGCGCCACCTTGGTGATGGGCGTCTCCAGCGGTTTGGAACTCTTGATTACCTTGAGGTCGAATTTTTCCCGGACATAGCGCAGCGCCTCCTCCCCGGTCATGGGCCGTGGAAGGTCCCCGATACAGCCCAGCCCCACGGTGCCGTCCTCCTCCGGAACCATGATGCCCACATTCCTGAGTTCCAGCCGGCGGGCCATGGCGCCGCTCACGCCGGCTATCACCTTGTCCGCCGTGGTGTGGGCGGCATACACCGCCACCCCGTTCCGCACGGCGCGCATCACCGCCGCACCCACCGGGTCCTCAGCATTGATGCGCCGGATGCCCTTGAAGATGAGCGGATGGTGTGTCACCACCATGTCACAGCCCTTTTCTACAGCCTCGTCAATGAGTTCCGGCGTACAGTCGAACCCGACCAGCACCCCGTGCACCTGGTCATTCGCGCTGCCAATAAGCAGCCCGCTGTTATCCCATTCTTCCTGGATGCGGAGCGGCGCAAACACCTCCAGCGCCGCAGTGATGTCCCCTACTTTCATAACGCGTTACCTTATTCATGCAAAGATAAAAATCCTTTGCCACAAATCCAAAATCGTGCCGCCAGCCCCTCCCGCCAAGCCAACCTGGCCGGTATTCCGCTGATTATCAGCACGCTACTAATAATCCTCGGCTCCTTTTGCGCAGAGGAATACACGTAAACAACGGAGAATCAGCCGATTAGCGGCCAGTCTCATCAAAACACCCAGACTGGCTCCCAACATATTGACTATCAGCAAAATACCAATATTCCTCGGCTCCTTTTGCGCAGAGGATTATCAGGAAAAGACTGATTATCAGACACTTATTGATCAGTAGAGTCAAGGGAGCATCCTGCTCAGTAACACCCCACCGCCCAAACCACGCTGGCCAATAACATACTAATTATCAACCATTTACTGAAAATCCTCGGCTCCTTTTGCGCAGAGGATTTTCAACAATTCATTGATTATAAAACACTTAGCGACCAGCCCGAATTTACCCCGGGGAACACGGCCTGGACCTTCGCACCAAAAACTGCCGTTCCGGGGAGAGGCAGCGACTATGGGGCCCATCAGAGGGGCTCCTGCTCGAAAGACTGGTCATTGCTATATGGGCGACATAAGAACGCCGGCGGTATTGCCCCCCTTCCTGCCGACGAGACCCAAAAGCCGCCACACAATTACCCTGTGCGACAGTAGACAAAAGGACTACAGCCCCTTGCGGACCGCCACCAACTGGGCGCGGATGTCCTTGAGTTTCTCGATGGCCTTCACGCGCCGGTCCACGCTGCGGTGGTCCTCCGTGAGGCGCTGCCGGGCACCCTCCAGCGTGAGTCCCTGGTTTTTCACCAGGAACTGAACCTGCTTCAGGACCTCAATATCTTCCGGATGATACAGCCGGTTCCCCTTGGCGTTCCGCTGGGGATGGATGAATTTCTCGAAATAATTGCTCCAATAGCGCACGGCCGAGGCATTTTCCCCCAGCATCTGCGCTACTTCGCCCATTGTGTAAACCAACTTTGCCATAATGCACAAATATAACAAAAAAAACTCACCCTTTTTTGTTCGGTTGATGCGAGAAACTTCTGCGCGGTCCCTCGGCCTCCAGCCAGTAATCATGGTCAAAAGCCTCCCCCGGGAAGGCATACGGCCCTTCATGGTCGATACAGAACGCCAAATACGTAATAGGCAGCCCCATCTCCAGGAACATCTTCTCATAGAACGTCTGCACCTGCGTAACCTCCGCCGGAACAGCGGCACAATTCGCATAAATGTCATTCTCTGAAATCTTTATTTTCAGATCATTGACTTTCACGACAGCCTGGGTGTACTCGTACAGATAGCGGGAGTCGGTTTTGAGATGGACCACGCCGCCGGGCTTGAGGAAGCGGCGGTAGCGCTCCAAAAAGAGCGGAGAGCTGAGCCGCGCGTTCTCGCTGCCGCGCAGTTGCGGGTCGCTGAACGTGAGCCAAATCTCGGTCACCTCCCCCGGCCCGAAGAACGCGTCTATAAACTCAATCCGCGTCCTCAGGAACGCCACATTGGGCAGCGCCTGCTCCGTGGCATACTTGGCCCCCTTCCACAGGCGGGCGCCCTTGATATCCACCCCAATGTAATTGATCTCCGGATGGCGGAGCGCCAGGGCAATCGTGTAGTCCCCCTTTCCGCACCCCAGCTCCAGCACAATGGGATGGTCGTTGCCGAACATCTCCCGGCCCCAGTTCCCCTTGATGGCATGGTCCCGGAGGCGCAGCTCCTTGCTGCCGGGCACCTTGTCCAGCACCTGGGAAGCGTCCGGCTGCAACAGGCAGCGGAAAGTCGCGTTCTCCGCGAATTTCTTTAATTTATCGTGTCCCATTAGTCCTTTTTCGCAGGCTTTTTGCTGCGGTTCTTGCGGCGGCGCTTTTTCTTTTCCGGGTCGAAGCGGTTGATGGCATCGTCCCCCACCGCAGATACAAACTCCGGCGCGGCCACCTGCTCCTCATGCAGCGTGGCCGGTTTTTCGCCCCGGCGGTTCATGGCCTGGATTTCACGCACCTGACTGGCCGGCAGCGGGAACGTCTGCGCCAGGGAACCTTTTTCGTAGGAGAAATACAGCGTCTCGGCCAGAATGTCCGTCTTTACCAGCCATGCCTGGCCGTCCTGGAACTCCAGCGGCTCCTGCACCCGCGGGATGCGGGAATGCGCGTCCATGTAGGCAGCCACCTCGTAGTTCAGGCAGCACTTGAGCTTGCCGCACTGCCCCGCCAGCTTTTGCGGGTTCAGCGACAGGTCCTGCACACGGGCAGCAGAAGTGGTAATGGACTTGAACTCCGTGATATAATTGGCGCAGCAAAGTTCGCGGCCGCAGATACCCAGACCGCCGATGAGCCCCGCCTCCTGACGGGCGCCGATCTGCTTCATCTCCACGCGGATGTGGAACTCTTCTGCGAAGTCCTTGATGAGCTGGCGGAAGTCCACACGGCCGTCGGCAATGTAATAGAAGATGGCCTTGGTGCCGTCTCCCTGGAATTCCACATCGCCAATCTTCATCTCCAGGCCCAGGTTAGCAGCCAGCACGCGGGCCCGGATCATGGTTTCCTGCTCGCGGGCGATAGCCTCCTGCCAGCGCTGGATGTCGAAGGGACGCGCCTTGCGGTAAATCTTCTTGAGCTCCGTCTTGGCGGGGTCTATGCCCTTACACTTCATCTGTCTGCCCACGATGGCCCCTTCCAGCGTCACAATGCCCAGGTCGTGCCCCGTGGCAGCCTCTACCACCACCAGGTCTCCGGTTTTGACGCTCTGGCCCGATGCATTCACGTAAATCCCCTTGCGGGTATTCTTGAACCGGACCTCGTAAAAGTCGTCAAACTGCTCCTGGGCAATACCCTTCAGCGTATCGTATACCTCCAGCTTGCAGCATCCCTGCCTGTATTTGATGTCTGTCTCGCCCGTGGACTCGTCCGACACCACCATACAGCCACGAAAGCAGTCAAACTGAATGGATTCGTTGGTTAAATCGTTCATAAACTATATAGTTGATTCACCAAATCGGTGAACAGGATTTTCTGGTTCACATTCCGCTCTATCAGGAGCAGGGCACGGTCCAGGGCGGCCATTCCCCTGCGCGGGAAAGTGGGTTTCAGGGCCCCGGCCATGCGCTTGTAAAAGTCTTCTTCGCCCTCCGGCACGCGGGCCAGGGCTGGCATTTTTTGCAGGAAAAAGAGCCGCCTGAGGTCCTCCGAGGCCAGGCGGCAGAAGCTTTTCTGCTGCTCCCGCACCTTGAGTTCCGCTACGGCCTCGCCGGTTTCCAGCGCCTTGAGCCTGTCGCGCGAGACAATAGCCTCCAGCAGGTCATGGAACAAGTCCGTAAGCATCTGATTGGACGCATTTTCCCGGGCATGCACCTCCCGCTCCGCCTCCGGCGACAAGGGTTGCACGCGCATGTGCAGGCAGCGGGACGATATGGTCACGAGCACCTTCTCCGGCGCATGGGTGATGAGCACAAACAGTGTCTTTGCCGGCGGTTCCTCCACCATCTTCAGGAGCGCATTGGCCGCCTGGGCATTCATCTTCTCCGGCAAATACTCCACCACCGTCCGGTAGCCGCCCTCCACCGCGCTCAGCGACAGGCGGTCCAGGATGCTCCGAGCCTCATTCACGGAAATATTGCCCTGCTTCCCCTCTATGCCGATGGCCGTATACAGCTCATTCTCAAAGAAATACGGATTCTCCAGCGCCAGTTCCCGGAACTTGCCCAGGAACTGCATGGACACGGGCTTGTCCGAGCCCGCCACCGGAAACACAAAATGGATGTCCGGGTGGATGAGCTTTTGTACGCGCGGCGAGCCGCCGTATAGTTCCTCCAGGAAGTTGATGACCAGCGGGAAAGCCCCGCCGCCGTCATCTTCGTGCAGCAGGAGAGCATGCGGCACATGTCCGCTCTCCACCATCAGGTGCAGGGCGGCCACTACTTCCGTATTCCCGTAAACGGTCATGCCTTCCGGTCTCCTACGAATTGGGCCAGGTCCTTCAAATATTGCCTATCGGGACTCTCCGGCAGCACTTCCAGGCAACGGATGGCGTCGACGATAAAGCCGTCCATCACCTGCCCGGCCTTGGCGACGCCGTCCTGCGCGTGCACAAAATGCACAATGGCGTCAATGTGCTCCGGATGATCCGCCGCCTGCGCCACACGGGCACGCCAGCGGGCGCTTTCGTCGGCCGGCACCGCCTCCAGTGCACACAGCAGCGGCTGGGTAATCTTCTGTTCCTTGAGGTCCAGCCCCACCGGTTTTCCCAGCGCGGCCGACGACTCGCTGTAGTCCAGGATATCGTCCTTGATTTGGAACGCCGTGCCCAGCAGGCGGGCGAACTGCCCCATGGCCTTCACCTGTTCCTCGCTCGCCCGGGCCGATATGGCCGCCGCCGTGGCCGTAGCCTCAAACAGCGACGCCGTTTTGCCGTAGATGATGCGCAGGTAATCGGCCTGGGAAGTATCTCCCTTTCCGGCCTTTTCCATTTGCAGGAGCTCCCCTTCCGTGAGGTGATGCAGCGTCCGGGCAAAGATGCGGAGCACCCGTTCCGGCTCATGCGAGGCGTCCAGCACCTCCTGCATGCAGTTCACCAGCCAGTAGTCCCCCACCAGCACCGCCGGGCCGCCGCCCAGGAGTTTGGCCGCCGTGGGAACGCCGCGACGCTCCACCGCCCCGTCCACTACGTCGTCGTGCAGGAGGGTGGCATTGTGCAGGAGCTCCGCCGCTGCGGCAAAGCGGAGGGTATCTTCCGTAACGCCGCCGCAGGCACCCGCCACCAGCAGTGCCAGCATCGGACGCAGCATTTTACCGGGATGCTCCCGCAGACGGCGGTTAATGCCGTCCAGCAGGGCAATATCCGAGCGCAGAGACGTGTCTATCCGCGCCTCTACGCGGTCCAGATTGGGCCGCAGATAGGTATAAAGGGCTTGAATGTCCATTAAAAGTATTCCAGCAGCTGCTCCACCGTTTCCGGGAAGGCGACCAGGTCGATGTCTGCCTGGGCCGTCATGCCCGTTGCTACGAAATGGGCATACAGCGATTTCAGGGGCTCATAATAGCCGTCCAAATTGAGGGCGTAAATGGGGCCCTCATATTTGTGCAGCTTGCGCAGCGTATGGGTTTCCATGAGCTCATCCAAGGTGCCGATGCCGCCGGGCAGGGCGATGGCCGCCACGGTGTTTTCCCGCATGCGGTCCTTGCGCTGGGACATGGTGTCCGTCCAAATCACCTCCGACACGCCCTTCCGCTCCAGGCCCGCCATGAAACGCGGCAAAACGGCCACATGCCGACCGCCCACGCGGATGGATTCGTCCGTAATGGCGCCCATGGTGCCACGGTCTCCGCCGCCGGAAACGATATCGTAGCCTTTGGCGTGCAGGCCGCGGACCAGCTTCCGCGCCGCTTCGTTGTACTTCGGGTCTATGAGGTTACTCGATGCACAAAAAATCACCACCTGCTTTCCCATAGCCTAGAAGAACAAACCCAGTGTTACTTTGACGCCCTGGTAGTTCCTCAGATTGGTTAAGCTGCTCAGGTTTGTGTTGGCCAGTTTGTTGCCGTCGTACAGGTTCCCGATGTTCATGAACCACTGTACGGAAATCTGGATGTGGCTCACCAGTTCAATACCGGCGCCCACACCAAAGCCATACTCAAATTTTTTCTTGGCGTCGTTCAGCACCTGGCTCACTTCACCGTTGAGTTTGTTCAATGCGCCCAGGTCCACGCCGATGAACGGCTCGAACAGGAAATACGGGCGCAGGGCCAGCAGGTCAATGCCCACCTGCGTACCCAGTTCCAGCTCCAAGAAATTGGCGCGGCTGTACAAGGACGAATTGGCTCCGTTCACATTGGAGGTCACATAGGAGGTCTTGCCCTGATACACCAATGCCGGCTGCAGGGCAAAGAACGGCCCGATTTCAAACCTGTAGGCTACACCGGCATGGAACAGGTTGCCGTTTGCAGGAGAAAGATCGGAAATGGAAGAGGGCGTTTTGGCGGTGGTCCAACCGCCAATAATACCAAACTGCGCGTTGGCGGCAGTCAGGGTGCCCAACATCAGGGCCAGTGTGAGAAGGAGCTTTTTCATAAGGCTAGAGGTTTGCGTTGATTTTTTCCACCAGGGCCGGCTTGGGCATGGCGCCCACGGACTTGTCCACCTGCTGGCCGTTCTTGAAGAACAGCAGCGTGGGGATGCTCATGATGCGGTACTGGGCGGCAATTTCGTCGGCATCGTCCACGTTTACCTTTACCACGGAGATTTTGTCCGACATCTCTTCCTCAACCTCGTCCAGGATGGGGGAAAGCATGCGGCAGGGGCCGCACCAGGTGGCCCAGAAGTCTACGATAACCAGCTTGCTGTCCTGCAGCAGCTCGGTAAAATTGCTATTGGTTGCTACTTTTGCCATAATACTAACTGTTTTAATTCTACAAATATAATGAAAAAATATAAAATAAATGCCCGGTCCAAGCCGGGCATTTATTACAGCGCTTCCTCTACCGGAAGGACGTAGGCCCTCAGGCCCAGCTTGACGTTGGCGGCGTCCGTTTCCCGGAGCGCTGCCATCACCTTGGGCGCCAGGCTGTCTTCCAGCACGGTGAGCAGGGCATGGTTCTGCGTGGGCCAGGCATGGTTCCCCAGATGCGGTTCCCCGTCCACGCTGCCTCTTCCGCCAATCTCCTCCCACACGGTATATCCCCGCTGGCCCAAGCTTTCCAACAGCTCTACAATCTCCTGATTGTATGCCTGATTATATGCGATAAATATAGCTTTCATACGTATCTATAATTTTTTAGCTTTTCTGCGGGCACGGTGTTCCGTGAAGCCGCAATACAGGACAGGGATAAGCACCAGGGTGATGAGCGTGGAGACGCTCAGACCCCAGGCCACCGTGGTACCCAGGCCGCGCCACATCTCCGAGCCTTCGCCCCGGCCCAGGGCCATGGGCAGCATACCCAGCACGGTGGTGAGCGTGGTCATCAGGATAGGACGCAGACGGCTCTTGGCGGCCCTTACGGAACTCTCCCGCACGCTGATTCCGCGCTCCTGCAACAGGATGGTATAGTCAATGAGCACGATACCGTTCTTCACCACGATACCCAGCAGGATAATGATGCCGATGAGCGACATCACCCCGATAGCCATATCCGCTATCAGGTTGCCCAGCGCCACGCCCACCAGGGCGAACGGGATGGAGAACATAATGACGAACGGTCCCATGAAGGATTCGAACTGGGAAGCCATCACCATGTACACCAGGATGATGATGAGGACCACCAGGAACAGCATGTCGCGGAACATGTCCTGCTGGTTCTCATAGTCACCGCCAATCTGCCAGCTTAGGCCCTGCGGAAGCGGGTTCTCGTTCAGCAGGGCAGTCACCGTTTCCACACCTTCACTCAGGGACTTGCCCTGCGCCATGATACCGGTGACCTGGATGTAACGGTCGCGGTTCTTGCGCTGGATGGTGGGCGGCACCTTGGATTCCACAATGCGGCCCAGGTCCTTCACGCGGATACCCCGGCCCTGCTGGTTGTAAATCATGATGTCCTCGATATCCTCCAGGGAAGTACGGAACTCCGGCGCATACCGCACGCGGATGTTGTACTCCTCACCGTCCTCGCGGTAGAAAGAGCCCACCGAGCCGGACATGGCAGCAGACACCGCCGCGGCGGCGCTCACGGAAGAGAGGCCGTTCAGGGCCAGTTTTTCCCGGTCGAAGTCCACCTCGTACTCCGGCGTATACTGGTCACGGGACAGGATGGCCTGGGCAAACAGCCCGCTCTCCATCATGCGCTCACGCACGGCGCGGGCCGCATGCTCCGTCTCGGAGAAGTCGTAGCCGTAGATTTCCAGCTGGACCGACGCACGGCCGCCCATGCCGCCACCGCCTTCCGTCACGTTGAACTTGTTCAGTTCCGGGAACGAGCGGAGGTCTGCACGGACAATATCGGCCAGTTCACTCAATGTACGCGTACGGTTTTCCATGGAACCCACGTTGATGTTCATGGAAATGAGGTACGTGCCGTTCTGCTGCATGGAGGCGAAGGCGTTGTCCGTATCGGCCTGGCCGAAACGGTAGCTGAGCACCTGGATTTCCGGAATGTCTTCCGCCAGCTTGGCATAGATGCGGGCGGCCACTTCGCGCGTTACGTCCTGCGCCGTACCAATGGGCAGCTCGATGGTGGCCGTCATGCGGCCGGAGTCCGCATTGGGGAAGTATTCCGTTTTCATGCGCGGCGCATAGAAGGCCATGACACCGGCAAAAATGACGATGGCAGCCAGCAGCACCAGCTTCTTGTGGTTCATGCACCAGGCAATGAGGCGGGCGTAGCCGGCGGAGATGCCGTCCAGGGCCTTGTTCACCGGGCCGAATACCAGCGTAAAGAACTTGCCGCTGTTCATATTGTTGTCCATGAGCTGCGAGCACAGCATGGGCACCAGCGTAAGGGCGGCCGTGGTGGACACAATCATGATGATGGACACAATCCAGCCCAGCTGCTTGAACATGATGCCGGCCATACCGGAAATCATGGTCAGGGGCAGGAACACGCACAGCATGGTGAGGGTGGAGGCAATAACCGAGATACCCACCTCGGCCGTGCCGTGCACCGCCGCTTCCTTGGGTTTCTCTCCCCGCTCCAGGTGCGATGTCACGTTCTCCAGCACCACGATGGCATCGTCCACCACCATGCCGATGGCAATGGACAGGGCGCTCATGGAAATGATGTTGAGCGTATTGCCCGTAGCGAACAGGTACAGCAGGGACGCCAACAGGGCGATAGGGATGGACAGCACCACGATAAGCGTACCTTTCAGGCGGCCCAGGAAGAGGAACACCACCAGCATCACCACCAGGAAGGTGATGAGGATGGTCTCCTTCAGGGAGTTGATGGTACGGAGGATGTTGGACGAGAAGTCCACCACGGTGGTAATCTGGATATCGGCAGGCAGCGTGCGCTCCAGACGCGCCATTTCCTTCTTCACCTTGCGGATGACCTCCACGGTGTTGTAGCCGGACTGCTTCTGGATGATGATTTGCGCGCCGCGGACGCCGTTGGTGTAGGACTCCTGCGACTTTTCTTCCACGTCGTCCACCACGCGGGCTACGTCACGCAGGTAGACGGTGCCGCCGTTGAAATTACCCAGCACCACGTCCAGCAGTTCTGACGGGTCCTTGAACTCCTTCTTGATGCGGAGGGTATAGGTGTCGGAACCAATGTCGATGCTGCCGGAAGGGATGTTCCGGTTCTCCGCGGCGATAATCTGCGAAATGGCGGGGATGGACAGGTTGTAGGCCTCCAGCTTGGAAGGGTCGCAGTAGACATGGATCTCCCGCTTGGGGGCACCGGCCACCGACACCGTACCCACACCGGACACGCGGCCCAGCGGGGTGGCGATGCGCTCGTCCAGGAGCTTGTCCAGCGCACTCACGCTCTGGTCCGCCGTGGCGGCCATGATCATGATGGGGAAGTCGTCGACGCTGAACTTGAACAGGAAAGGCAGCGACGCGCCGTCCGGCAATTGCTGCGATATCATGTCCAACTTGTCCCGGACGTCGTTGGTGGCTTCGTCGATGTCCGTTCCATATTCGAACTCCAGCGTAAGGACGGAAATGTTCTCACGGGAGTTGGAGGTAAGATTCTTCAGGTCCGATACACCGTTGAGGGAGTTCTCCAGCAGCTTGGTGAGGTTGTTCTCCACATCCTCCGCCGAAGCGCCGGGATAGGAGCTCATCACCATGATGGTGTTGGACTCCACATCCGGGAAGTTGTCTACCGGCAGGCGCATGAGGGCAAATACGCCCAGGATGGCGAATGCCAGGAAGATGAGCCCCGTAGTGACCGGATGATTAACGGCTGTTCTGTAAATACTCATAACACATTCACCTTCACGCCGTCACGCAGGGCGGCCTGTCCTTTCACAACCACCTTCCAGCCATCCTGCAGGCCTTCGATAATTTCATATTCGGTGCCTATATGGCGACCGGTCTTTACCGGCAGGTATTTCACGGTACCGTCTTCCTGCAGCACATAGATAAAGCGGGTGCCGGTGCCTTCCTGCTTCACCAGGGCCTGGTCCGGGACCACCACGCTGCTACGGGAACCAAAGTTCACCGTTACGCGGGCATACATGCCGGGACGAAGCACCCTGTTCTGGTTGTCCACCACCACCTCTGCCTTGAAGGTGTGGGTGGCGGCGTCAATCACGGGGTACAGGCGGTCGATTTTTCCGCGGAAGGTCCTTCCGGGGAGGGCATCCACGGTGAGGGTGACGGTATCGCCCTTTTTCACCTTGGTGTATTCGCTCTCGGAGATGCCCACGAGCAGTTTCACGGGCACCACCTGCTGTACGGTGAACAGCGGGGCGCTCATGGCGAACATGTCCCCGACGTCAAAGTTGCGGACGGTGACATACCCTGTCACGGGGCTGCGCAGGATGGTGTTTTCCAGCACGTTCTCGTAGTTGGATTTGCGCACCTTGTAGCCCAGTTCCGCGGCCTCGAAGTCACTGCGGGACATGCCGCCTTCCTCGTACAGGCTCTTGATGCGCTCGTATTCTGCGTCGTCGTTCTGGATCTGGAGGGCCAGCTGGTCCAGCTGGAGACGGTCCATCTCGGCCAGAATCTGGCCCTTGGACACGTAGTCCCCTACTTCCACGTTGATTTTGCGGATGCGGCCGCCCTGCTGCGGCATAATGTTGTTCACCACATAGGCCTCTACCGTAGAGGCGTAGGTGCTTTCCTGGGGAACGGCGCGGGCCTGGGCCACCGCCACTTCCACATTCGGGGTTACCGCTACGGGAGCGGCTTGCTCCGTCTTGCCCTCGTTGCTCCCGCAGGACACAGCCGCGAGGAGAGCGAGGATGGTTGCGATTTTGCTTTTCATATCTCTTGTCGTCTATTTTTCTTGGGTGAAATCGTAGCCCAGGGTTTGCTCCAGCGTGGCTTTGGCCACCATGAAGTTGTACACGGCCTGCGCGCTTTGCAGGCGGGTCTGGGTAAGGGTGAGCTCCGTATTGTTCAGGTCCGTGAAGGTGGTTTTCCCTACCTCGTAGCTCTTGGAGGCAATGTCGTAGGCTTTCTCGGCGCTCTTAAGCGCCTCGGAGGCGGCATCGTAGGTTTTCATGGCCGTTTCCATGGTGTTCAGGTTCTGGCGGATGCTGATGCGCAGCTGACGCTCCGTGTTCTCCCGCTGGAGCTGGAGTTCGTCGGCCTGCACGCGCGTCTGTTTGATGGTGTGGTAGCGCTGGCCGCCGGAGAAGATGGGGATGCTCAGGGTGACCACCGCAGTGCTGGAGGGCAGCCACTTCCACTGGCTCAGGTTGAATTTGTCGCTCTGGGTGTAATAGTTGTAGGTGAGCGAGAGGTTCAGCGTGGGCAGGTAGGCGTACTGTTGCATGCGAATCTGGCGGGCCAGGATTTCCGCCTGGGTGGCCAGCTGGCGCAGTTGGGAGTTCCTTTCCAGATTGGACTCCTCCCCTTCCACCAGGTCCGAGAACATCGTTTCCGCATAGTCTGCCAGCTTCCCTTCCACATCCACGGGGGTGTCCAGCGCGACGCCCATCACGGCTTTCAACTGCCACAGGCCCAGCTGGATGGCGTTTTCTGCGTTGTACAGGTTGGGGATGGCGGCGGCGAAGCTGCTTTGGGCGCGGGCCAGGTCCATGGCCGATGCCTTTTGCACGTTGTAGCGGCTTTCCGTGAGTTTGAGGTTGTGGGCAGCGTTCTCAAGCACGGCGTTGTACACATTGTACGAGGCCTTGGCCATGAGGACGGCATAATAGGCCTGTTTTACGGCAGTGACCGTGCTCAGGCGGGATTCCCGGGCTTTTTCAATGGTGAGTTCCACCTGGTCTTTGGTGAGGCGGAGGCTCTCCCAGAGCTGTACGTTCACCAGCGGCATGGCGGCGGAGACGCTCAGCTGCACCTGGTTGCGACGGCCCATCTCGATGGGCTCGCTGCTGCCGGGGCCTTCCTTTTCCGGGGCCACATACACCACGAAGGGCGTGTTGGTGGCTTCGTACAGCTGCTGGATGTAATACATGATGGGGTCCATCAGGCCCTCCATCATGGAGGACATACCGCCGCCGGAACTACTGCCCTGGCTGTTATCGTCCGAGCCAAAGAAGACCTTCTGCTTCTTGATGGCGTAGCTGTACATGCCGGTGGCACTGATTTGCGGGAACAAGGCGCCATAGGCACCCTTCTGTGCATATTTCTGGCGCTTGATTTCCAAATCGGCCACCTTGATGGAGGTATTTTCCGACAGGGCGATTATTAATGCGTCGTCCAGGCTGAGCACCAACGTGGAATCGGCTTGTTCCGGGCGGGCTTCCTGGTACTGCGCCCATGCCTGCAACGGGAGCAGGAGCATAAGCGCGAGAATACATTTCTTCATAACTTACCAACTAATTAAGCGGCAAATTTACTGCAAAAACTACGCCTGCGCAAATATTGACAATCGATTTATCTTAAATTTTTTAAATAATCCTGTCCGATAGCCGTGTATGGGGATTTTTTCCTATCTTTGTCGCATGGAATATTTGGTAGTACATTGGAATGTGGACCCGGCCATTCTCCGGCTGGGCGGTTTTGAACTCCGCTGGTACTCGCTGCTGTTTGTAGGCGGGTTCATCCTGGGCTGGTTTATCATGAAGGCCATGTTCAAGCGGGAGCGCATCCCGGAGTCCCTGCTGGACCCGCTCCTGTACATGCTGCTCATCTGCACCATCGTGGGAGCACGCCTGGGCCATTGCATTTTCTATCAGCCGGACTACTACTTTGGTTCCTGGGCCGGTTTTTGGGAAATCTTCATGCCCTGGAAAGGCGGCCTGGCCAGTCATGGCGGCACCATCGCCCTCATCCTGGGCGTGTGGTGGTTTGCCAAAAAGTACGGCCCCGCCCACGACTTCGACTTTGTGTGGATGGTGGACCATCTGGTAATTCCCATTGCCTACGCGGCCTGCTTCATCCGGCTGGGAAACCTCTTTAACTCAGAGATTTACGGCGGCCCCACCACGCTGCCCTGGGGCTTTGTGTTCGAGCGCAACGGGGAAACGGTTCCCTGCCACCCCACGCAGCTGTATGAGGCGCTCACCTATCTGGTGCTGGGCCTGGGGCTCACCGCCCTGTACAAGTGGCGGCTGGACAAGATGTACCGCGGCTACTTCTTCGGCATTTTCTTCATCGTCTGTTTTGGCAGCCGCTTCCTCATCGAGTTTGTCAAGAACGACCAGGTGGAGTTTGAGGCGGGCATGCTCCTGAACATGGGGCAGCTCCTCAGCATTCCCTTCATCCTGCTGGGCATCGGCTTCCTGGTATACGCCTACGTGAAAAAGACTCCCGCCCGCGCCGTCCACCCGGAGAAGGGCCCGCAAAAGAAAGAACCCACCCACTTCGCCCACGCTAAATAGCTTGGCCGCTAAGTGGCTGATACTCAGCAAAATGCTAAAAATCCTCGGCGCTTTTGGAGCCGAGGATTTTTAGCATCTCACTCTGTATCAATCACTTAACCGCCACATCTGCACACACAGAAAGGGTGGGCTAGCTGTCACGGGGAGAGGCGCCGCCGCACGCAACCAGGTGCGGCGGCTACCAGCATACGGAACCGCCGTGGGCGCGAAAACCGCCCTAAGCGTAGCGATGGCGGGCCGAAAGGTCCGCCAGGGGCGCAATTCGGGGCCAAAACGTGGCAACAGCAGGACCTGCCAGGCATTAAAGCACAGCATAGTGATCGAGATGGGGACCAGATGAGGGTAGGTGTGCTTTAACAGGGTGGAAGGAGGGGTATTAAAGCACACCTGAATGCCGCAGAGGGGGCTCTAGACAGGGTGAGTGTGCTTTAACAGAGCCTGTGAGGGATGGTTAAAGCACAACGACAGGCACAAGAGGGCACGCAAAACGGGGTGGCTGTGCTTCAACACTGTGGGAGGTGGCAGTTAATTTACTGATTATAAGTAAGATACAAAATAATCCTCGTTCAAAAACTGAACGAGGATTGAATCAAGCTGTGAAACAGCGACTTGGCTGCTACAAACTTAGTCCTGGATGGCAGCAATGCCGGGGAGGATCTTGCCCTCGATGGCTTCCAGCATGGCGCCGCCGCCGGTGGAGACGTAGCTCACTTTGTCGGCGTAGCCCATCTGGGTAACGGCAGCCACGGAGTCACCGCCGCCCACCAGGGTGTAGGCACCGTTCTTGGTGGCCTCGGCCAGGTCCTCTGCGATCTGGAGGGTACCCTTAGCAAAGTTAGGCAGCTCGAAAACGCCAACAGGACCGTTCCAGAGGATGGTCTTGGAGCTCAGGATGATCTTCTTCCAGTTCTCCAGGCTCTCGGGTGCGGCATCCATGCCTTCCCAATCGTCAGGAATTTCGGTGATGGGGAAAATCTTGCGGGGCGTGTCGTTGTCGAAGGCCTGGCCGCAGACAGTGGCCACGCTCAGGGACAGGTTTACGCCACGTTCCTTGGCTTCCTTCATAATCTCCAGTGCATCCGGAATGAGCTCATCCTCATGCAGGGACTGGCCGATATGACCGCCCTGGGCCTTGATGAAGGTATAACCCATGCCGCCGCCGATGATGAGGTTGTCCACCTTGCCCACGAGGTTCTTCAGGACAGCCAGCTTGGAGCTCACCTTGGAACCGCCGATAATAGCGGTGAGGGGGCGCTGGGCGTTCTTGAGCACATTGTCGATGGCTTTGATTTCACCTTCCATCAGGTAGCCGAACATCTTGTCGTTGGGGAAGTATTCGGCGATGAGGGCGGTGGAACCGTGTGCACGGTGAGCCGTACCGAAAGCGTCGTTGATGTAGCAGTCTGCATAGCTGGCGAGGGTTTTCACGAACTCCTTCTGGGAGGCCTTCACGGCAGCCTTGGCGGCTTTCTTTTCCTCGTCGGAGGCATCCTCTGCCAGGCCGCGGGGTTTTCCTTCTTCCTCTGCGTAGTAGCGGAGGTTCTCCAGCAGGAGGGCCTCACCGGGCTTCAGGGCATCGGCCTGGGCCTTGGCCTTCTGGCAGTCCTCTGCAAACTGTACGGGAACACCCAGGCATTCGCTTACGCGGCCCACGATGTGCTTGAGGGAGAATTTGGGATCTACTTTCTTGGGACGACCCAGGTGGGACATGATAATGAGAGAGCCGCCCTCCGCGAGCACCTTCTTGAGGGTGGGCATGGCACGGCGGATACGGGTATCGTCCGTGATTTCGAAGTTTTCGTTCAGGGGAACGTTGAAGTCTACGCGTACGATGGCTTTTTTGCCTTTGAAGTCGTACTTGTCAATGAATTGTTGCATGATATAGTGTTTAAAACTTAATTTCCATTTAGTTTGCAAAATTACGTATCTTTGCGAAAATATCAAAAATTATGGCGGTAGAATTCCCTGCAAAGTATTGGAAAGACTATGAACTTCTGGACAGCGGCAACGGCGAAAAGCTGGAGCGTTTTGGCAAATATGTCCTGAGAAGACCGGAGCCCAAGGCCCTTTGGACGCCTTCCCTGCCGGATCAGGAGTGGAAGCGCCTGAGCCACGTGACCTTCCAGCCCGGCGCCGGATTCGGCAAGGCCGGCAAAGAGGACAGCGGCACCTGGAACAAAACCAAGAAGATGGAAGACCAGTGGAGCATTGCGTACAATGGGGAGCCGGATCCGGAAACCCATGCCGCCAGCGACCTCCATCTTTCCCTGCGCCTGGGCCTCACCTCCTTCAAGCATGTGGGCGTGTTCCCGGAGCAGGCCCCCAACTGGGAATTTATTTACAAGGAAACGGCCCGCCTCTCCCGCATCCACAAAGCCAACGGCCTGCCCGCTCCCAAGGTCTTGAACCTGTTTGCGTACACCGGTGCCGCCTCCCTGGCCGCCAAGTGCGCCGGCGCCGATGTCACCCACCTGGACTCCGTGCGCCAGGTGGTCACCTGGGCCCGCGAGAACATGGAGCGCAGTGGCCTGGACGGCATCCGCTGGGTGGTGGAAGACGCCCTCAAGTTCGCTAAACGCGAGGCCAAGCGCGGCAACAAGTACGACGGCATCATCCTGGACCCGCCCGCCTACGGCCACGGCCCGGACGGCGAGAAATGGAAACTGGACGAACTGCTGTTCGGCCTGCTGCAAAACGTGGCCGCCATCCTCGGCGAACGCGACGCCTTCATGGTCCTGAACCTCTATTCCAACGGCTACAGCGCCGCCCTGGGAGAAACCGTAGTGCGGGAAGCCTTCCATGGAGCCTTCCGGGAAATGACTTCCGGCGAACTGGCCTTCAACGACTCTTTCGGGAAAGTGCTCCCGCTGAGCATCTACGTGCGGCTGAAGCGGTAAGGCAACAAAGCTGGTCGGCAAACACCTAATACACAGCCACTTACCAATAATCCTCGGCTCTTTTTGCGCCGAGGATTATTAGGAAACAACTGATAATCAATGCGTTGGAAGCCAGCGGGTTATTCTGCCACCTTCAGGGAGTCAGAGGAGCGTTCGGCCTTATAAGAGCCGCCCGAAGCGGCGTGCAGCAAGGCCTCCAGGTTAGCCACAATGGCCTCCGAAAGGTCTTTGTCCCCGTACTGCTTGCATACGTCGGAAACGTAGAGCAGCACCCGGCTGGCGGTCTCGAACTCATGGGAACCCAGGGAGCCCCACTCCAGATAGAAGCGGGCGGTGTCCGTGAGCTGGTCCCCAAAGCGGGCGGCCAGGTCCCGCGCCTTCTCCACCTCTCCCAGGTAATAGTAGTTCTCCACCAGCTGGGCCACCATGTAGTCGTTCCCGCTGAACCCTAGCGGAATGCTCTCCAGCGGATAGTTCTGCTCCGGGAAGTTCTCCTGGCAAAGGTCCATGATTTCCAGGGCTTTCTCGTCCTCGCCGGCGTCTATCAGGGCATTGGCCACGGTGAGGAACAGCTGCCGCTGCGAAAGCACGCCCAGGAAGGTATACATGTTCTGGTAGTCCACAAAGTAGTCCGTGCGCTTTAAGGCATCCCACTTGTACTTGGTCTTGAAGTCCCGGTACAGCTGCAGGGCGTCCACCTTGCCGGCATCCGTAGAACTCACTTTGTTGCGGATGGGGGTAAAGCGGTAGGAGAAGCCGTCGAACATCAGATAATCCTTGATGCCCACGTTGAGGTCTCCGCCCATGTTCAGCAGGTTCAGCGGACGGTCCCACTCATAGGTGGACAGGAAGTCCAGCAGGAACAGCTCCGGCTTGGAGATGTAGTTTTTGTCCTTGGACATGGTGAGCATGATCTGCTCCGGAATCTCGTCGGCAAATTTTTCCGGGACGATCCCGTATTTGAGGCAGTTCTCCTTGTTCACCGGAATCACAATATTGCGGGCGCAGATGAAATCCAGCTTGCGGCCGCTCTCCAGCGGAACCTTCATTTTAGGGTCCTTGAACACGTCCATCACGTCCGACAGCAGCATGGGCGAGCCGTCGTCGTAGGCAATATACACAAACTCGTTGGTGCCGTACAGGTACTGCTCCTGGGGAACCGTGAGTTTGAGCGGTTTGCTCTCGTTGCAGGCCCATTTCATCTGGTCGATGTACCAGTCCGTGCCCAGCAGCGAGGTATTCACCACACGGACATCCGTGCGCACGCCCTCAATCTCCTGGGCGTACCACAACGGGAAGGTATCGTTGTCTCCGTGGGTGACCAGGAGGCCGTTCTCCCCTACCGAGTTCAGGTAGTTCCAGGCCATCTCCGGGGCCGTATACCGGTTGGAGCGGTCGTGGTCGTCCCAGTTCTGGGCCGCCATGAGCACCGGTACGCACAGGCACAGGGCCGATACCCCGGCAGCAATGGCCGGAGCCGGCACCTTCTTGGCGGCAGCACCCAGCCACTGATACAGTGCCGCCACGCCCAGGCCGATCCAGATGGCGAACATATAGAACGACCCGGCGTAGGCGTAGTCACGCTCGCGCACCTGGTACGGCGGCTGGTTCAGATACAGGACAATAGCGATGCCCGTCATGAAGAACATCAGGAACACAATCCAGCTGCCGCGTTTGTCTTTGTCGTACTGGAACACCAGGCCCAGCAGGCCCAGCAGCAGCGGCAGGAAGAAGTAATGGTTCTTGCCTTTGTTGTCCCGCAGCGGCGCCGGAGCGTCCGACTGGTCCCCCAGGCGGAGTTCGTCCAGAAAGCCGATGCCGCTCTCCCAGTTGCCGTCAAAAATATTGCCCGGCAGCGGGGAATGGATGTCGTTCTGGCGGCCCACGAAGTTCCACATGAAGTAGCGCCAGTACATCCAGTTGAGCTGATAGTCAAAGAAATAGGCCATATTGGCACCGAAGCTGGGCTTGCGGTACTTGGCGCCCTTTACGCGCGTGCCCTTCCCCTGCGTATAGGTCTGGTAAAAGTCGATATACCTGGGGTCTGCCCCGGACCACATGCGCGGGAACAGCATTTTGCCTTCCGGCAGATATTCGGCATCGGCCGGAGCCTCCGCCTTCACGTATTTTCCGTTGAGCGGCGCCCAGTACTTGTCCTGCTTGAGGTCGTACGGGGCGTCGAAATACTGCCCGTACACAAGCGGCGTGGAACCGTACTGCTCACGGCTGAGGTAGCGCACAAGCGTGTACGGATTGTCCGGCTGATACTCGTTGGTGGGCGTTTTGACGCTGGAGCGGATAATCACCATGGAGAAGAGCGAGAAACCCATCACCAGGGTGGTGACGCACAGGATGACCGTGTTCCAGAACACCCGGCCCTTTTTGAGGGTGACAAACAGCGCCCAGAAGCACAGCCCCAGCAGCCCCACCAGGAAAAACAGCGCGCCGGTGTTGTACGGCAGGCCGAAGGTATTCACAAAAATGCGGTCGAAGAAGGCCGCCAGCTTGGGCAGGTACGGGATAAAGAGGTACACCAGCAGGAATTCAATCACCACGCCAATGGCGAAAATCCCAAGTAACTGCTTGAACGGCAGCTTTTTGCCCTCATTCATGCGATAGTAGTACATGAACACGAAGGCCGGAATGGTGAGGAGGTTAAGCAGATGCACGCCAATGCTCAGGCCCATCAGGAAGGCGATGAGCACCATCCAGCGGCGGGCATGGGGCTCGTCGGCGTGGTCGTACCACTGGCACATGGCCCAGAACACCAGCGCCGTGAAGAGGGAACTCATGGCATACACCTCGCCCTCCACCGCACTGAACCAGAAGGTGTCGCTGAAGCAGTACGCCAGCGCGCCCACAGCGCCGGAGCCGAAGATCGCTATCGCACGAGCTACGCTTCGATCTTCGTTTTTGAGGGGGCTCTGCCCCCTATTATCCCCTGCGGCCTCCGGCCGAACACGAGAGCTCTCCCACGGTGCTCCGATCAAGCGTTTGGCAAAAAAGACGATGGTAAAGTACAGCAGGAAGATGGTGAGGGCGCTCAGGATGGCGTTCATGGCATTCACGGCCACGGCGGCGTGCTCCGGCTTTACCGGGATGGTAAAGAAGCGCGCAACCAACTGGAACACAGGGTTTCCCGGGGGGTGTCCCACCTCCAGTTTATAGGACGATGCGATGAATTCTCCACAGTCCCAGAACGAGGCCGTGGGTTCTATGGTGGACAGATACGTGACCAGGGACACCGCCAAAACGGTGAGCGCCACGATCCAGTTCCATTTCTTAAAAACCTTCTGATTCATAGTCACAATACAGTAAGCTTGCAAAGTTAGCAAAAACTTCGCAGGCATACAACAAGGGTTTTCTTAATAGGTTAGTCGTACACCAATTCAAACTCATCCACCCAGAGGGTACTGCCCCGTCCGCCGGTGAAATAATCCCCCAGCGAGCTGGAAGAGGCCACGATCACCAGGTACTTGGGCGTACGGTCGCTACGGTACTCCAGCGGAAGGTCAAAGGGCACATAGCCGTCCGTACTCGCAGTCAGGTTGTATCGGCCATAGGCAATCACCGCAGGATCTTTGTCAAAATCCACATAGGTAGCCGTGGAACTGACGACATGGAACTGGTCCGGCCAATCGGTGAGGGCGATCAGGATATGCCCCGTGTCGGGCTGGCCCAGCAGGCTGGCGTAGGCGGGATCGGCATCCGTAACGGGCGTGGACGTGTAGGCGGCATAGCCCTTCAGCGAAACCGGTTTCCCGGTGAAAGGGATGCCCCAGGCCAGCTCTGCGCCCATTCCCTGCAGCTTCACGAACTGCCCGGTGAACACGCTGCCGGCGGCAAACTTCACCACGGCAAAGCTGCTCTCCATGCGGCAGGCCTTCTTGCCCGGACCGGACACGGCCACAAACACCTCGTCCGGCGTAGTGGCGCTTCCGGTAAAGGAGGCCGTAGCTTTATTGGCCGAATCCCATACCTGTACGCCGCCCTCGTTCCAGGGATTCCAGACCTTGCCGTTTGCGTGCCAGGCATCAAAGGAAAGGTTGTCCGGCTGCACCGGTGTCGCCGTCTCAAAAGGCATCGGGGCCGATACTTCCGCTCCATCCCGCACCTGGCACTCGTAGGCGGTTCCGGGCGTCAGACCCGTCAGGCGGGCGGTAATCCCCACCCCGGCCACCGTCGCATCCGGCGCCTGGAGCCACGTGGGGTCATCGGCCTTTTTGTATTCGATGGCAACGTCGGAGCCATCCGAGGCAAAGACGCCGCGCACCCGGGCGGAATAACAGTGGGGCTCCACCTCGCTCACGGCCGTAGTCACCTTCAGTTGCAAGGCCTTCAGGTGCCATTCGATGACCTCGCCCCTCCATTCCACGAAAAAGCTGCGCTCGGTAACGCAGTCCAGCGTCATGGGCAGCGACACGGCCCGGGTGGTGAACGTGAGGTGCTGCAGGTCGCTCTCATAGCCGGTGGTGCTCACAATGCGGGAGCCTTCGGGTTCCAGTTTCATGGCTTCTATCGTCACCGCAGCAAGCGGCTGGGTATCGGGCAGATATACATACACACTCCGGGTTTCCAGGTTGAACCGGGCCTCCTGCGCCTCGCCGGTGCAATGCACATAGCGCTCGATGGTCTGGGTGGCCAGAACGGTCCATTCATAGTCCTGATAGGTATGCAGCACCAGCTTAATGGGGCTGGTCAGGTCCAGGTACTCCCCGATTCCGGTACAGGTGGCGCCTTCCGACAATTCACAGGCATTCACTTTCACGTGGCTTTTGTCGGCCCACTCCTCCAGGACGATGGTCACTTCGCACGCGGAAGCGTTGATAGTCACCTCTTTGGCATCTTCCACCTCAAACGCCACAATCTTTCCCACCACCGTGGGATAATCCAGGTCGTTGGGGAAAGCACAACTGACGGCCAACATGCCGCTTAGGGCTATTTGTATCCAACGTCTTACCATAGATAAAAATGCACGCCAAAGCGAAGGGCCAGAAGGTTAATGTTAAATCCCGTTCCCAAGCCACTGCCGGAGCTGGTTTTCACCTGGTTTTCCGACTGCTTGTTAAACTGGTAAGTTAAGTCCAGCAGACCCACCGACACCTCAAAGTCCACATTCTCCTGCACAAAGAAACAGATGCCCGGATCGACCCGGAGCGCCACCTTCCAGTTACTGTTGTAGGTGCCGTGCTTAAGGCCGTCCTCCAGCTCGTACAGCATGCTATGTACATAGCCCCCGTTGACGGCGCCCTCTACAAAAAAGCCGAAGACCTTGCTGCCCATAAAGGGAAGATAGTAGCGCACACCCGCGGCCAGCGCATAGGACTGGCGCTTGTAGTGCTCTCCGGTAATGTCCAGGCCCAGGTCTTCCGACAGGTGCAGCGAGGCATTGTCCAGGTCCACACCTAGCCAGGAGTACTCAAAACGGGCCACCAGGCTCAGGTTATCGGCCGGAAAATACTCGAACGAGGGGGTGACGCCAAACGTATTGTATCCGCCCTTGATATTGCCGATATACTTGGAGAGCACGGTGAAGCCGTCGTCCTCGCCCAGCGTATACTTGCGCCAGGAAATGCCGAGCCCGCCGCCGACGCTGCCCTTGGGAATGAAAATCTTGTTCCTCCCCGCAAAGCCGCGGGTAAACTTCTCCTGGGCCTGTCCCGGCAGGGCGAGACAGGCGGCCAGAAGAAGTATGAGCCATTTTTTCACGTTTACAGGTTACGGTAGCCCACCAGCTGGCGGTCGGTCTCGGAGAGCTGTCCGGCGTCATAGACCAGGGACAGTTCGTCCAGCCAGAGGGTAGAGCCTTTTCCGCCGGTGAAATAGTCACCCAGGCGGGAGGCCGCCCCCACAATCACCACGTACTTGGGCGTACGGGCGTCACGGTACTGCAGCGGGAAGGTGAATTCCACGTACCCGTCGGTGGCCACATTGGAAGTGAAGTCGCACATGGCGATGATGGAGGGATCATCGTCCTGCAGGAACGTACTGGTGGATGTATTTACGCGGAACGGCGCGCTCCAGTCGCAGAGGTACATCTTGATGGAGCAGGCGTCCATTTCGCCCTTCTTGGAACCGTAAGGAGATTCGGTGTAGTCAATGGCCTTGGGGCTGTATTTGTAGTATCCGTGCAGGGCCAGCGGACGGGAGGAGAAGGGCATGCCCCAATCCAGTTCCGCACCCAGGCCAGCCAGGCCCACAAAAGAGCCGATGTAAATATTGCCGGCGGCAAATTTCACCACGGCATAGGCGCTCTCCATGCGGGCCGCCTTTCCATGAATCACCGAACTGGTCTCCGGCGTAGTTGTACTGCCGATAAATTTGGCTGCACCCTTGTTGGCGGAATCCCAGACCCGATTGGAAGAGCTGGATGCCGCATACCAGACCTTGCCGTCCTGGTACCAATCGTCAAAGCTCAGGTTGGGGATGGTGCCGGCCGGAGCGGTAGTGAAGCTCACCTCACGGTTCTCCTCTTCCTTGTCCGTCTTTGCCCGGAAAACATAGGCCGTAGAAGCCTCCAGACCATAGAGCTCCGCACTGAAGGTGGCGGCAGCATCGTTATAGCTCACCGTTCCGGCATAGTCCGTCCAATTGGCATCTCCGGCCTTCTTCCACTGGAAGCGGAGGCCGGAAGGACGTCCTTCCGTGTACCAGCGGCCATTCAGCATAGCAAATTCCGCCCACGGCTTCACCGTGGTGGCATCGGCCTCCACCGGCGAAGTCACGGACAGTACCACCGTGGCGGCGCTGTAGCGGTTGCGCACGTCAATCAAATCCATGGAGAGGTAATAATCGCCCATGGGCAGCGTGCCCAGGAAGGGGCCGAAGTCCACGGAAGTTTCCGTTTGCCCATAGCTAAGGGCCGATACCCCCAGACCCAGGGCAGACAGGTTCTGTACAGTAGCGGAAGAGGCATCCACCAGCTGCACAAACTGCGGCAGGCCGGCGTCCAAAAGCTTTGATTCGTTGTGAGTCAGCGTCAAGGACTTGATGCCCCTGGGCGCGCTAAAATGCACCACATTGTGGCTGCTGTTGTCGCCTTTTTTCACGGCAATCCCGTCGGCCAGGTCAAAATCCTGCCCGCTGATGGAAGGCAGGCCTTCACCGGTGAAATCCAAGTTGAGCTGGTACTCTTTCTCGTTCACGGAGTCATCTACCAGCACACGCAGCAGCGAAGAGCCGGACAGTGCCCGGGTGCGGTCAAAGGAAAAGCGAAGGTGGTAGTGCTGCCGCTGCTCTACATGCTCAATGGTGACAGGCCCCACCCGATAGGGCGTTCCCTGGGTATTCACCATGTACAGGTCCCATTCCAGGGACGATGCAGCCAGATATCCCGTCTTGGAGAGGTTTCCGTTGGAACGGCTGAATACCAGGGCGTCGCCATTTTCATTGGCAATCGAGACCCGGTAGTCGGAGAAGTAGGTGGCGGTTTCCGGGTCGAACTCCACGGTAACCATGGTACGGGCCAGCGTAGCGGTCAGAGCGGCTTCCGTAAGGCGGTCGGGCCGGATGGCAACCTGTGCCTCCGCCTCATAGCGGGGTTCCTCCCAACTCAAACGGGTATCCGGGCCGGAAACGGCCTTGACGGTATAGTCCCCTACGGGCAAGGTCATCGGGGCATCTGCCAGCGTGCGGTAATCGGCCACCCAACTGGTTTCACCGCCCGCCGAAGGCGTTATTTCCAGGGAGAAGGCAGGGTCGGGCTCGCCAGCCTCGGCCTTCACCACCGGGGTCACCGACAAGTCGGTTCCCAGCCGGACGGTGAGGTAGCCCGTACCTTGCGACAAGTCCGCTTCGCGCGTGCAGGCCATCAGGGCCAACAGCGCGGCAAGGCAATATCTTGTTTTCATATTGCTACTCCACATAGAATACAATGGCCTTCTCCAGGCTCTGGTTCTTATTATCTGTCACTTTCAGGGTAAAGGTGTGTTCCGAGCCTTGGGCCGGTCCATAATCTAAAATCATGGGGACCAGCGAAGACAGAGAGAACACCACTTCTTTCTGGTCTGCCAGAGAGTCTCCGGTAGGAACGCCCATGCCACCAAGTACAGACACCATTTTCGCATTGTTAATCAGGTCCATCCTCACCGTTCCGTCGGTATTTGTCGTGCCGCCGAAGCTGGGACTCGCAAGTACCGGTCCAAGAATGTTGGAATCCACATCAATCACGAAGTCAGCAATCCCTTCGGGAGCGGTGATGGTAATATTCACATCCATTCCCTCGCGAATAGCCATGCGTGCAAAGTCCGGATTCGCTTCCCAGGTCATGGTGGGGGCAGTGGAAGGCTGAGGATCCACGGTGGGGTCGTCGCCCGGATCGTCGGTGGGGTCGTCGTCGTCCCCATTGCCTCCGCCCTCTACGGGAACCTCTTCCCAGCCGGGTACCTCCACATTGCTCTCACGGTCGTTCACGGAAGGATCAATGGTGATGCTCACCCCATTGACCAGGCCCGTCACCCGGGCATCCAGGGTAATGACATGGTGATCCTTGGCCGCCACATCGGCAATCATGAGTTCCGAATGGGTCTCGCTGTTGTCTATGGCCCGGTAGCCGTCCACTTTCACGCGGAGCGGGGCCACGGAGAAGTAACCGGCCTTCTGCTCCACATCGCCGGTGGCGGAGGACCAGGTCAGGCTCCTTTCACCAGCATCGGCCGCATCCCAGGAAGCGGCGTTGGTAACCACGATGGTGTAGGACGTGAGTTCGCTCTTGAAGCTTTCCGTGAGGACGAAGCTCACCTTCATATTCTGCAGAGTGGCCGTCACATTTACGGGCGTGAGCTCATCCACGCGAATGGTGAAGTCCGCGCTGCCTTTGTAATAAGGAAGGTCCCAACCGGCATCCCGGTACTCGGGCGAGGCCACGGTGAGGGTGTAGTCACCGCTGCCCAGCGAAATAGTCTGGGGAATGTCACTGTACCGGTCATAGTGCTTGGTCCAGCCATCTGAGGGGCGGACAATGTCCACCACGAAGTCGCCCAGGACGTCGTTGGCCTTGGTGGCGTAGGCTCCCTCCTGGACCGCTTTGAGGGAAAGCTGGCCCATGCCCTCCGGCTGGGTCGCATTTTTGGTCCCGCAGGCTGCCACGGCGGCAGCGGCTGCAACGATATAGAGAATCTTTTTCATAATCGATTATTCGTAAAGAAGTTTCACGTCGTCTACATAAAGGGCATTACCGCAGTAAATCTTGTGCGTACCGGAGAGCGTGGATATATTATCCAGTTTCCGGGCACCTTCCCCGCCGTTCTTGGAGGAACGGATGCTGATACGGAGCGTTGCCGCCTTCCGGTTGGTCACGGAATAGGTGATGGGGATGGTTACCCGCGTCCAGGCGCTCACGGCAGCGGTTCCGTCATTCTTTTCTCCCGTGCCGATTACGTTGCCGGAGGCATCCCGCACCTGCACCTGCGCATAATAGGCGGCGCCGTTGGGGTTGAAGCGGTGCATGAAGGACAGGGCCGACGGACGGCTGGCGAAGGTATGCCCCTCGGAAGTCTTGGCCCAGGAGCCCTTGTTCTTATTGTTGGCCGTTCCCAGGAAGATTTCGCCGGGATAGTTGGTGTCGCCATGCTTTATCTCGGAAGCCACGGAACTGCCGATATAAACGGTTGCCAGCATTACGCTGTTTCCGGAATAGGAACCGGAGTTGAACACGGCCACGCAAGGATAGGTTTTGTAATCCTGATAGGCGGTGGCCACGCTGCCGTCCTCGATGGTGCACATGGCATTGACGCCCCACCAGGCACTGTCGGCATTGCTGTAAAGTTGCCACCAGGTAACCTTAAAGTCACTGGCCCAGGTCACAGGCGTGGTATAGCTTTGTGCCGAGTACTCCTCAAATCCGCTGTTCCCCACCTGCTGGGCGGCCTCGGTGGTGAAGGTTGCGGCCGTTACAGAAGCGCGGTCCGTCTGGTGCATGGGCACCACGCGGAAGCGGTAGGCCGTAGCGGGCTTGAGGCCGGTAATGTCACCAAACTTGAGGGTGTTGCCGCTCATGGAAACCGGGGCCTTTTCCGTGCTCCAGGTGTTGCCGTCGGTGCTCCACTGGAGGCCCAGGGTGGCATCGGCAGGAAGGGCGTCTTCACCGGTCACCGTGGCGGTGACGCCGGTCATTTTCCAGGCCCAGATATTCACGTCCGGGATGCTGACAGTGGCAGAGAAGGGCTTCACTTCCAACGTAAAGGTGCCTGTCGCCGTCTGATTCACCCCGTCGGTGAGCGTGAGGGTGAAGGTGGCGGAAGCGCCCGTGCCGCTTGCGAGCATCCGGTTGGCCAGGCCGCTGAAGTCCACGTAGCCCAGATTGCTGGTGCTGCCGGCCATCCAGTCCAGTCCGGCATTGACAAGGCTTTGCTTGTCGGAGCCGGAAACGGACACCAGATCCACCTCAGGAAGGCTCACAAAGGCCGATTCCGTATGCAGCACAACGCTCTTGATGCTGGTGCTGGCGCCTGCGCTGAGGGTGAGGATAGCGTCGCTCACGGTCTTGGTGAAACCGGCGTTGCAGCTATAAGCGAACGGGCTCTCCTTGTCCCCGTTGAAAACAAAATAAGGTTCGCGCGCGGGAAGGGCCTTCTCGCCAATCAGTTCTTCCACGTTGATGGTTTCCACGCTGCGGTCCACCGTAATGTTCACGGTAAGCTGGCCGTCGCGGCCGGCTGCGTCCACATTGAACGTGACGTTGTCGTTGGGCAGGTACTCCGCCGGCTCACTCTTGTAATACTTCCACTCGCCGGAGAACAACTGGGCGTATACCTCCAGGTAAAGGCCGCCGCCGGGGATGTAGCCGTATCGGCTCTCATTCTGAACAAACTTCACCTGCTTTTTGGCGTAACGGGAGTGACGAACCACCACATAGGCATCCTTGTAGGAGGTGCGGAGGTTGTTCCCCTGCACCACCTTCATGCGCACGTTGGCTAAGCGGGCGACCGCCTCCACCTGGTCCGGCTCTCCGCCGTTCTCCACATAGCCATGCACCGTAAACGGCTGATCGGCCAGAAAATACGGTTTGTTGAAACCGGCACCCAGCGTATCGCCATGATGGGCCACCAGGCGGAACTCGCCGGCATTCAGCTTAATGGTTGCGTCTTTGGCCTGAGCATAGGGTTCGCGGTACAGCCGGAGGGCTTTTGCGTTGTAGATTTCCACCTCGAAATCGTCTATGGAAGGAAGTTCCTCCAATGCCGATTTGGTGTCCGGACTTTCCTGTGAAAGGAAGAGCCGGATGGCACCCTCACCGGGCGCCGCGCCGCTCTCGGGCCTCTCCGCAGTGCATCCCGCCAACAGACCGAAGGCCAGGACACACGGCAAGAAAAACTTTTTCATCTTCTAACTAAACATTTTGCAATTGGGCGCAAAAGTACGACAAAAAACGAACTTTTTGTTCGCAAAACTTCGCTAGTGTTGTGCAATTTTTCTTTTACAATACGCCGTTGTGGAAAAATTGCTTAACTTAGTGGAAGTATTGCTTATCTCAATATGGCGCATAGTGAAAAACTCAACCAGGAACGGCTGGAAAGCCTCCAAATGTCCAACTTCGACCTCTCCCGGACCGAATGGATGGGACAGGTCGGAAACGATGTCCTCATTCTGCACAACCCCCATTTCAACGTAAACTGGGAACCGTATAGAATGAAGTATGTCCTTGTGGCCGTGTGCAACGAGGGCAGCGGCTTTGGCGCCGTGAACCTGCGCTCGTTCCGTCTTCACAAAAACAGCATCCTCATTGTGCTTCCCTCCCAGATTATCCAGTCCTATGAGGTAAGCGAGGACTTCAAAGGAACCTTTATCCTCTTTTCGGAGCGCTACCTTTCCCGTCTGGGCCAGGGAGACGCCTACCTGTTTTACAAAAACGCGGAGCATGTCCCCTTCTACCAGCTGGACGAGGGCACGGCGGCGGCTTTACGTTCCTATATCGACCTTTTGCACAAACTGCTGCAGATTCAGCCCGCAAGGCCCAACATGGAAGAAGCCCTTCAACTGCTGAACCGGCTGTTTTTCCTGATGATAGGCTGGGTGACTCACGCCTCAACCGCCGGAAACGAAGCCCAGCTCCGCGAGAACGAGGTCATGCTGCGATTCCTCCAACTGGTAAAGCAGCACTATCGCGAGCATCACGAAGTTGCGTTTTATGCCGACAAGATGAATATATCGGCCAAATACATGACCACCCTCATAAAGAAGGCCAGTGGCAAGTCGGCCCTCCAATGGATTGAGGACTATGTGATTCTGGATGCCAAGGCGCAGCTATCCTCCACCGTGAATACGATTCAGCAGATTACCTTTGACCTGAATTTCCCCTCGCAATCCATCTTTGGGCGCTATTTCAAACGGGCCGTGGGCATGTCCCCCTCCGAATACCGGGCCTCCCTGCGGGTATACCAGATAGCCAAACAGGAACAATGAAAAAAGCCCTCGCCGGTATTTGGCGAGGGCCTTTTTCATAGCACCTGGGCTCTTTTAGCCTTTTAACGCGAGAACGGCGTCACACACCTCCCCGACCGTTTTGGGAAGGGGCTGGCCGTCCGGGAAACGCACGGAAAATTTTTCTTCCGCCGCCAGGGCCAGGAGCATCATGGTCAGGGAATCGATACCCAGTTCGCGGACCAGCTGGGAGTCGAAACTCACCTTGGAAAGGTCCGTATGGGGACGAATGATGGCAATCACCTCCTTGAGGCCGCCAAAGACTTCTTCTCTGGTCATACGCGGGCTACCTTCATGCTGCCGGTGCGCTTGAAATCTTCCGTGCGCACGGTGACTTTACGGATTTGGTGTGTGGAAGGCAGGGTGGCGTTCACTTTGTCCACCAGGGCATGCATATAGGCCTCCACTTCCTCGAAGGGCTTGCCGTCGAAGGCGGGCATGAGGGGCAGAATCTCCACCGCAATCACCTGGGTGCCGTTGAGTTCATCCTCCTTCACCATGGCATCGCGCACGCAAGGGTCTGCGTAGAAGGGCTCCTCCAGGGTTTCCGGGCTCACGTTTTCTCCGTTGGGCAGGATAATGAGGTTCTTGATGCGGCCCGTGATGTACACAAAGCCTTCGTCATCTATGCGGCAAAGGTCTCCGGTGCGGAACCAGCCGTCCTCCGTAAAGGCCTCGGCCGTGCGCTCGGGATCCTTGTAATAGCCGGAGAACAGGTTATCGCCCTTGATAAGGAGCTCCCCGTCCACCAGCTTGGCTTCCTGACCGGGATAAATGCGGCCGATGGAAGTGGGCTTGGTAACGGCATCCGCATTGGCACTGGTAAGGTTGGCGGTTTCCGTGAGGCCGTAGCCGAAGCAGAATTCCACACCCAGTTTGGTAAAGATATCCACCAGGCGCGGTGGCACGTTGGCGGCACCGGAAATGATGAGCCGGAGCTGGCCGCCCAGGAACTGCGGACCGTACAGTTTCACCAGGCCGCTCAGGATGTCGCAGATACCCGGCACAATGACCAGGATGGTGGGCTTGATTACGGGAAGCTTGCCAATGGTGGCCTTCATATCCTCGCAGGTGTGCATTAGGCTGCCGGTATAGAAGCAGCCGGACAGACCGGCGATGGCGCCAAACACGTGGCTCAGGGGCAGCAGGGCAATGTAACGGTGTGCGCCGATGGCCTTACCGGGCTTGAAAATGGTATTGTAGTTGCCTCTCATAAGGGCACGGTGGCTCAGGACAGCGCCCTTGGGAGCGCCGGTGGTGCCGCCGGTGAAGAAAATGGCAGCCGGGCTGTCCGGGTCGATATCGGCAACCGGAGCGCCTTCCTCCGCGATGGAGGCGGCGGGAAGTACCTTTGCGCCCTTGATATTCGCGGTCATCGGCATGAATTCCTCGCGCACGAAGAGGGCGGCAATGTCGAATTTCATGCAGCAGCCAATAACGGCCTGCTCCGGCAGGGCGGAGGGGAACATCATGGCCACATACCCGGCCGACGTAATGGCGTAGTAAAGCTCGATGGCGTCCTGGCTGTTGCGGTCCCACACGGCAATATGGGCGCCCTTGGGAAGGCCCAGACCACCAATGAAGGCGCGGCGGCGGGCAATGCGCTCACCGAACTCCTTGTAGGTGATGGTGTTGGTCAGGTCCGACAGGGCCGGCAGGGAGGCATACTCCTTGGTGAACCAGTCCACGAACCGGCCCATGGTGGGCAGGTACGGCAGACGCTCGAATTCCTCCTTGGGGAGCAAGCGCTGAAAATACTCTTGAGAAGTCATAGGTTTTGGTTTATTGGTTGTTAGTTCTTTCACGTAAGAGCGGCGGCGCTGGTACATCTGGGTGTCAAAATTGTCCCACAGGGACTGCACTTTCTCGTTCTCCTCCAGCTGCGGGTTCAGGAGCATGTGTTTAATGCCCAGCCGATGGTAGTTCTCCAGCAGGTATCGGAACATCAGGAGGGCGGCGCCTTTGGACTGGTATTCCGGAAGGATGCCGATAAGGAGGGCCTCCGTGGTGTCGTTGCGTTTGGGCGACAGGGACGGCAGGAGATGAATCCAGCCAAAGGGGAAAATGCGCCCCTTGGCCTTGCGCACGGCCGCGGAGATATGCGGCATGGTGACAGCGAAGCCAATGAGTTCGTCTTTGTCGTTCACCACAAAGGCCACAAGATTCTTGTCCAGAACCGGAACGTACTGCTTCACATAACCGTCTATCTGGTCCTGGGAAAGCTGCGTGTACTCATACAGGCCGGCGAAGGCCTCGTTGAGCACATGAAACATCTCCCGACCGCGACGTGCCATTTTCCGGATGGAATTGGCCCGATAGATACGGATGCCAAAACGGTCTGCGATGCGGTCCGTGAACTTGAACATGGACGGCATCTCCGAGGGGATGTGCATCACGCGCTGGGTCCAGTCTACGTCCTTGGTGAACCCCAGCCGTTCCAGGTACTCCGGATAATAGGGATAGTTGTAAATGACCGTGAAGGGGCTTTCGTTCTCGAAGCCCTCCACCAGAAGGCCTTCCCGGTCCATGTCCGTGAAGCCAAGGGGACCTTTGATTTTCTCTGCGCCCCGTTCCGTGCCCCAGGCGATAACCGCGTCGATGAGCGCCTTGCACACATCGAAATCGTCAATAAAATCTATCCAGCCAAAGCGGACGGTGTTTTCCTTCCACTTCTGATTGGCTTTTTGGTTGATGATGGCGGCCACGCGGCCCACCGTTTTTCCGTCCTGCTTTGCCAGGAACAGTTCCCGTTCGCAGAAAGCCAGGGAGGGGTTTTCCGGGCCCAGGGACTTGTATTCATCGTCCTCAAAGGCGGGAACCCACTTGTCGCAGTTTTTGTACAGGTCCAGCGGGAATTCGATAAAATCCTTGAGCATGCCCTTGTCAGAGACGGGCACAATGGTTGTTTTAGGTTTCATACGCGTCAACTATCGTACAAAGATAGTTATTTTTCTCCAACGAACATACGGCAAAGGCCCAAAGTGAACGATTTATGCCGGACCGTTTTAAACCCTGCCTCCACCAGCATGCGCATGAACTCCGCCGGCGGCGGGAACGCATGCACGGAGGCCGGCAGGTAGCGGTAGGCCGCCTTGTTGCCGGACACTTTCCCGCCCACCCAGGGCAGGATGTGCATGAAATAAAGGTCATACAGGCGCCGCATCCACTTTTTCTCAGGAACGGACAGTTCCAGGATCACGGCCTTGCCTCCCGGCACCAGCACGCGGTAGAACTCCTGCAGGCCTTTGTCCTTGTGCTCGAAGTTGCGGACGCCAAAGGCGCAGGTTACCCGGTGGAAAGAGGCATCCGGGAACGGAAGGGCCTCGGCATCGGCCACCTGCAGGCGGATGCGGTCGTGCACGCCCTCGTGGGCGGCTTTTTCCATGAGCGGGGCCATCATGCCTTCGGAAATGTCCACGCCCACAACGCGCGATCCGCTTCCGGCGGCTTTGGCAATGGCAATGGTGCTGTCTCCCGTGCCGCAGGCTACATCCAGGATGCGCTGCGGGGTGCCATCGACAATCTCCTTGAGGGCACGCTTCCGCCACAGCCGGTCCACGTTCATGGACATCAGGTGGTTGAGCCGGTCATAAGACGGCGCAATCCCGTCGAACATCTCTTGTATGTTTTCTTTTTTGGGCATTACGGTACAGGATCATAGCCGCTGCCGCCCCAAGGATGGCAGCGCAGGATGCGGCGTACGGACAGGTACAGGCCTTTAAAGGGTCCGTGCTTGCGGAACGCTTCCAGCGCATACTGCGAACAGGTGGGGGTAAATCGGCACGAAGGCGGGGTAAAAGGACTGATGCACACCTGGTAGAACTTGATCAGGAGCACTGCCGGTGCAATGAGAATATCTTTAAGCGTAAAATGGAACTTATTCATAGTCAATCATTTTCACAAAATCGCCTATGCGTTTTCGTCCAGGCGATTTTCAGTAAAACGCTTATTATCAGCACTTTCCATTTTACAGAGCATTTCGGTCATATCGGCAAAAATGGTCTCATAGGGCAGCACCTCACGCGAGGTGTACACGATGAGCAGGTCCCAGGGGTGTGCCAGCAGGGACTTTTGCCGACGGTAGCTTTCGCGGATGCGACGCTTGAGCAGGTTCCGCTTTACCGCGCGCTTGAAACTGCGCTTGGGCACGGACACCACAATGCGGGAAGGGCCTTCGCCCGTCCGGGGCAGGTATTTGCAACGGAGACAGCCCGCCTGAAAATGCTTCCCATGCTCCAACAAAGCAGCCACGGCCGTGGCGCCCGAGAGGCGTTCAGTCTTGGGAAGGCGGGCATCCATTATTGTAAAGACTTGAGATACAGGTCGATGGCCGATGCCACCGACGGAGCCTCCGGAGACGGAGCCTTTACGTCTATGCGCAAACCGGCGTCCTCCATGGCACGGACGATAGAACGGCCATAGGAGACCATTTTGATGTCCCCCTGCTCAAAATCCGGGAAGTTTTCCTTGAGGGACTTGACATCGGCCGGGTTGTAGAACACAATCATGTCGTAGGCGTGCAGGTCCACGTCCTTGAGGTCCTGGCTCACGGACTTTACAAACACGCCGGCGGCATACTGCAGGTGGGCGGCCTCAAACTGCGAGGTGATGGCCTCTGCCTGGGTAATGTCCGACATGGCAATGAGGAACTTCTCCCCTTTGTGCTTGGGGCCGATCAGGGACACCACGCTTTCCGGGGTACCGGTGCCATAGAAGATTTTGCGCTTGCGGTACACGATGTGCTTCTGCAGATACATGGCCACAGCCTCTGTGGTGCAGAAATACTTCATGGTTTCGGGAATCTTGGTGCGAAGTTCGTCAGCCAGGGAAAAATAGGCGTCAATGACGTGCCGGGACGAGAACACCACGGCAGTATAGTCCAGGAAGTTGATGCGCTGGGCGCGGAACTCGCGGGAAGTAAGCGGCACTATCTGGAAAAAGGGGCGGAAATCAAAGCTTACACCATATTTTTCACTGACATGCTGATACTGAGTAAGGACGCGGGGAGCGTTTTGCGAAACCAGAATTTTACTTATGCTCATCTTAATACCTTTCTTCTATAACGCCGCTGAGACTACAAGCAAAGCGGCAGGGAAAAATTCAAGGCCGCAAAGGTACAAAAAAGTTCGCAAAGGATTGCAAAACAGCGAAAGAATTTGCGTTTTCCGGAATATAAAAAGCAGATAAAGCAGCCCGCATTCCACGTAAATGAGTAAACGGAACAGCCAGTCTTCTGCGTGAAAAAGCGTAAGCAGTCCTACGGTGGCAAGCACCAGCACCATCTCCACGATAAAGTAGGTATGCCCCGTCTGGTAGGCCAGCACGTAATTGTCGTCGCGGCGGTGCGGCCGCATCCACCAGAACATGATGCGCCGGAGGAGGATATACGCCACAAAAGCGCCGGCAACGGCCAGCAGGTACACATCCGGAGACAGGGCTTCCATGAAGGAGGGCCGATACAAGTGGTAGCGGACCGCTGCCAGAACGGCGGGAATGATGAGGCTGAGGGCCAGGTTGTTGCGGTCGTGGCTGTACCGGACGCTGTTTTCCAGGGTGGAACTGCCGCGCATACGGAACAGGCTGTCGCCAAGAAGCGGCGCCAGCTGCAAGGCGCGTTTGAGCTGCAGCATCATCAGCAGCACAAACACCACCACCAGGACATTGAACAGCATCAGTTTCCTCTTTTTGCGTTATAGCCCATCCCCTTCAAGAGTTCCACCACTTTGTCGCGGAAGTCTCCCTGAATGGTGATTTCACCGTCCTTGGCGCTGCCGCCCACGCCCAGTTTGGTTTTGAGGGCACGCCCCAGTTCCTTGAGGTCTTCTGCGGTGCCCACAAAACCGGTGACCAGCGTAACCTGCTTGCCGCCCCGGTTCCGGCGGTCGATCCCTACAATAAGCCGCTGCTGCCCGGGAGCAAGGGTGGTAGCCTCTTCCTCCTGGGCAGTAGTGTATTTGAAGTCCGGGTTGGTGGAGAAAACCACCCCGAGTCTGTCTTTCCAATCGCTCATGCCACAAAGATACGCAAAAATGCGTTATCTTCCGCGGCCGCCGGCGGCGATTTGTGCCTTGATGTGCGCATTGAGCGCATCGTTGGCAACCAGGCTTTCCAGCGTGCAGTGCATGCGGTAACGCCAGTAGTAGCGCGGGATGGCCGGCACGTTGATGCGCTCGTCTGAGGGGTTGCCCGGATAACGAACTTCTCCATCCATGGCCAGCCAGTCCTGCAGGGGCAGGATGGCCAGCATAGCCGGGGAATGCATGTGCTGAGCAATGATGAGGTCCACCACCCAGGGCTCGCAGAAGTACGGGGCGTCGCCTTCGCAGCCCAATACCTCATTGTAATAGCGCTGGGTAAGGGCGCGGTCCTCTTCCCACCAGGCGCGGAGCGGAGAAGTGTCGTGCGTACCGGTGGCGCAGACGCACCAATACGGATAGCCGCCCGGGTAACCAAAGGTGTCCTTGGGATCCTTGGGCATACGCTGGATTTCCAGGGAAAGGATGTTGAGCTCGTCCATTACAGAAGGCACGCACCCGGGAATCATGCCCAGGTCCTCGCCACAGGAAAGCATGCCGGTGGAACGGAGCAGGGCCGGGAGCTTGCGCATGGCGCTCTCCCGCCAGAAATCGTTGTGCCGACGCCAGAAAAAGTCATTGTACAGCTGGTTGTAGCGGTCTTTGAGCCACTGCGGAAGGTAGCCGTACTGGGCGGTCTTCTGGCCGGTGATGCGGGGATGGAAGTAGCCTTGCTTCCGCGGGTCTTCCACAAAGAGGACATCGGTCCCCTCGCCTGCGCGCGGGTCAAAGCCCATGTCCCGCAGCTCCTGTTCCGCATATGGCAGGGCCGGGTTGAAGTGGCCCATGAGGCCGCTCTTGTACTGGGACGGGATTTCCCAGATGCGGAAGAAGCCCAGGATATGGTCTATACGGAAGGCATCGAAATACTGGGCCATCTTGCCCATGCGGGCCTTCCACCAAGCATAGTTGTCCTTGGCCATCTCTTCCCAGTTATAGGTGGGGAAGCCCCAGTTCTGGCCGTCCTCTGCAAAGGCATCCGGCGGGGCGCCGGCCTGGCTGTCCAGGTGGAACAGGTGGGCGTGCTGCCAGGCGTCTGCACTGTGGCGGCTTACCCCAATGGGAAGGTCTCCCTTAATGGCCACCCCGCGCAGGTGGGCATAGTCCACGGCCTCCCGGAGCTGACGGTCCAGCAGGAACTGGAGGTAGCAGTAGAAGCCCACTTCCTGGGCGTGTTCGTCGGCAAAGGCCTGTACCTTTTTGGCGCTATAGGTGGAAAGCTGCTTCCAGGTCTGGAAGTCCGGAGTGCCGTGGATGTCCCTGAGGACGCTGAACACGGCGTACGGGAGGAGCCATTCCGCGTTGGCATCGGCAAAGGCTTTGTAGGCGTCCGAGGCCAGTGTAGCTTTGCCCTTAGCTCCGTTATAGAGCTTGCGGAGCAGTTCCAGCTTGGCACTGTTTACGGCTTCATAGTCAATGGCGGCCAGGGCCTCCAGCTCCTGTTTTTTGGCCTTGTAGGCGGCATCCTGGCGCACGCCGGCGGCCGGCAGGTGGATAAACTGCGGGTGCAGGGCAAAGGAGCTCACCGCGTTGTACGGGTAGGAGTCCTGCCAGGTATGGGTCATGGTGGTGTCGTTGATGGGGAGCAGCTGAATCACGTTCTGCCCGGCCTTCACGGCCCAGTCCACCAGGTGTTTAATATCGTTGAATTCGCCCACGCCAAAGCTGTCCTCGCTGCGGAGGCTGAACACGGGAACGGCCACGCCGGCACCCCGCCAAGGCTCTGTGGGGAACTTGGGTTCCAGGTTGGCGATGATAATCTGGGTGCTCTTGGGTGGCACTTCCGCAAAGAAGTGATTGGGGCCTTCTTCCCACAGGCGGATTTCCTTGGTTTTGGTGTCCACAATCACAAACTTGTACTCCATGGGCTCGTTCACATCCAGGGTGATGAACCACCACGGGAAGGCGTCGTCACTCAGGAGAATCACCTTGTCCCAATTGCCCAGGACAGCGCCCTGGCCCACAATGGCGAGGGACTCGCTGCTGCGCACCTCCGGGGCGGCCACGCGGATGCACACATTGCCCAGGTCCGGGTTCAAGCTTTGCGGTTTACGGAACGACATGCCGGAAGGGCGGCGGAAGATAACGTCGCTGAAGGCCGAGGCATAGAAGGCCGAATTGGACGGGCGGGACATCCAGCGGGAACGCACCACAATGTTTTTCTGTGCCTGCGGGGCCTTGAAATGGTGGGTGCGCCACTCGCGCTGCACTACTTTTCCGTCGCGGACCACCTCATAGGTGAATTCGTCGCCGTGATGAAGGTCGCGTCCCGTGAGCATGATTTGCCACAGGCCGCCAAAAGAATATTCCATGGGTATGCGGCGCTTGCCAATGCGCAGTTGCACGCTTTCTCCCCAGTTGGTATGATACTGAAGCTGGACGTTGATGGTCATAGTTTCTCTTAGTGTTCGTTAGCAGGACAAATTTATAAAATTGGGGCCGAAATACCTATACGCCCCGCCCACTTTTCCTCCGAACAGCGGAATTATTGCGACGAATGACCACGCCGCCCCGCGACAGGACATTGCCGCGATTGCAAAAATTTCGCTAAATTTGTGCGGTGAAAACAGGAATTGCAACCGTTGTCAAGAATGCCGGCAGCCATTATTTGCTGTCGGAACTGCCCGCGTGGGAGGTGTTCCCGGCCGTGCTGCGGGGGAAAATCCGCCTGAAACAGAGTGTGGTCACCAATCCCATCGCTGTGGGAGATCTGGTCCGGTATGAAATGGACCCCGGCCACTCCGGGCTCGACCCTGAATCGCCCGCCGTTATCACGGAGATTCTCCCCCGCCGGAACTATGTCATCCGCCGCTCCACCAACCTGTCCCGCCAGGCGCACATCATTGCCGCCAATGTGGACCGGGCCTACCTGGTGGTGTCGCTGTACTTCCCGGAGGTAAAGCTGCCGTTCCTGGACCGCATCCTGGTCACTTGTGCGCTCTACGGTATTCCCGCTACCATCGTCCTGTCCAAAGTGGACATGTACCGAGAGCTGGATCCGGAGGGGCTGGCGCATTTCCGCTCCATCTATGAGGGGGCCGGATATCCGGTCATCGAGACTTCCGTGGTGAGCGGAGAAGGGGTCGATGCCATTCGCGCGGCCTGCCAAGGGAAGGTGAACCTGTTTTCCGGAGAGTCCGGCGTGGGGAAATCGTCCCTCATCAAGGCGCTGGACCCGTCGCTGGATCCCAAGATCGGGGCCATTTCCGCGGCACACCTGCAGGGGAAGCACACCACGTCGCTCTATGAGATGTATCCGCTTTCCAGCGGTGGCTATGTGATTGATTCTCCGGGGATTCGGGGCTTTGGGCTGGTAGATGTGGAGAAGGAGGAAATTGCCCGCTACTTCCCGGAAATGCTGCGGGAAGGCGCCGGCTGCCGATTCACCCCTTGCACCCATACCCACGAGCCCGGCTGCGCCGTGAAGGCCGCCGTGGATACAGGCGTCATTTCCCCGGAGCGCTACAACTCCTACCTGGGCATGCTGGAAGAGGATAAGAAGTTCCGTTGAAACTGAACAAGGAAATACTGCGGCTGGCAGGGCCCAGCATCCTCGCGAACATCACCGTTCCCCTGGTGGGAATGGTGGACATGGCCGTGGTGGGGCATCTGGGAGGGGTGGAAGGCTATGCCGGAGCGGCCCTTATCGGCGGCATCTCCGTGGGCACCATGCTCTTCGACCTGTTGTACTGGAACTTTGCCTTCCTCCGTGCCGGCACGGGCGGCCTCACGGCCCAGGCCTACGGACGCCACCTGACCGCCGTAGCCTCTGCCAGCGCTCCAGGGGCAATTTCGGCCTCTGGTGCACCTGGGCAGGCAACTAACGGCGCTCCAGGGGCAATTTCGGCCTTTGGTGCACCTGGGATTGTCACCATTCTGGGCAGGGCGCTGCGGATTGCGCTCCTGTCCGGCGTGGCACTCATCGCCCTGCAATGGGTGGTGGTGCAGCTGGCCTTCCTGGTGGTGGACTGCACCCCCGAGGTGCGCGCACTCGCCACCCGCTACTTCTACATCCGCATCTGGGCAGCCCCGGCCACTCTCTCGCTCTTTGCCCTCAAGGGGTGGTTTATCGGCCTGCAGGACACCCTCCGCCCCATGCTGGTGGACCTATGGGTGAACCTTGTGAACATCCTCCTCTCCCTGGGGCTGGGCTTTGGCCTGCACCTGGGCTCCTCCGTGGGCACCGCAGGCCTGGGGACCGCCGTGGAAGCGGGCGTCACCCTTCTCCCCACCCTGGGATTTGCCGGCGTGGCCTGGGGCACGGTCATCGCCCAATGGACCGGCCTGTTCCTCGCCATCCTACTGGCTCGTAAGTATCTGTCACTCAGCCACTTCCTTAAAATCCTCGGCTCTTTTTGCGCCGAGGATTTTCAACAATCGGCTGATAATCAATGCGTTAGCGACCAGCCCAATTCCACCCAAGCCATCACCAACCAGCCCCAAGCCACCCCCCAACGGCCCCAATCGGCCCCATCTACTGAGGCAGCCTCCTTCTTCACCCTCAACCGGGACCTGTTCCTGCGCTCGGTGGGCATGATTGCCGTGTACATCGGCTTCACGGTAATTGGCGCCGGCCTGGGAGACCGCATGTTGGCCGTGAGCAGCATCCTGATGAAGCTCCTCATGCTCTTCAGCTACTTCACGGACGGGTTTGCCTATGCCGGAGAGGCGCTGACGGGCCGATTCGTAGGCGAGCACAACGAAGACGGCGTGCGCTCCACCGTGCGGGGCACTTTCGCGTGGGGCTTCGGACTGGCCGGCGCCTTCATGCTGCTATACGGGATGGGCGGCACTCCCCTCCTCCGGCTTATGACCTCGGACACCACCGTGGTAGAAGCCGGCCGGGCGTTCCTCCCCTGGCTGCTCCTGATGCCCCTCATCGGCTGCCCCGCCTTCACCTGGGACGGCATTTACATTGGCGCTACCGCCTCCAAGGACCTCCGCAACAGCGTCCTGCTCTGCGCCGTAGGCTTTTTCGCCGTCTGGTTTGTTGGCCGATGGATCCTCGCCGCACTGGGAATCGGCACGTTAACCCCCGGCAGCCTTTCCCCGGAAACGTCCCTGCACCTGCTGATGGCCGCCTACTTTGTGCACCTGGCTATCCGCAGCCTCTACCAAACCGTCCGCTACCGCCCCGCCGTCCTCCTGCCCCATTTCCAGGCTGGCTCGTAAGACACAGATTCTCAGTATTTTCCTTATAATCCTCGGCGCAAAAAGAGCCGAGAATTATACAGAATCCATTGAACCTCAACAACTTACAAACCAGTAGGAGCAAAAGGAGGCCACTGGCCGTTAAGTAATTGATACACAACGAGATACCAAAAATCCTCGGCGCAAAAAGAGCCGAGGATTATAATGAAGTAATTGATACTCAATATGTTACGGACCAGCAAGAGCGCAACTACTTACCCACCTACAACCTACCGCCTAAGGTATTTCCACCCCACAACCGGTAATACGAAGGCCAGGAGGCAGGCCACCAGCCAGAAAATGGACACGGGGCCAAAGTCGTACACGCCGTCGGCAGAGAATCCTTCGATGAGAAAGCCGCTGGCCACAGACTGCAAGCCGGAAGCGGCATAGCTGAACACGCCCACAATACCCAGGGCAGCCCCAGTAGCCTTACGCGGCACAAAGTCCAGCGCCATGAGCCCGGCCACAATGCAGAACACCATGCTAAAGGCAAAGCTGAACACGGACACATACACGATATTCCACACAAACCCGCCATCCAGAAACAGAAAACCGGTCAGGGACAACACCGCCAGCACACCGGCCAGGAGCACAGGACGCACCCGGTTCCCCCGGAACAGCACGTCCGACAGCCACCCGGCCGCCACATTGCCCACAACCCCGAAAACCTCCGCATAGCCAATCACCTGCGCAGCCTCGGTGAGCGAAAACGCCTTCTGCTTTTGCAGGAACAGCACGCCCCAGTCGCTCACGGCCTGCTGGGTAATGTACAAAAATGCAGTGGAAAGGGCAATCACCCAAATCCCCGGATGCCGGAACACCCACTTCTGCAGTTCCCGGGTGGGCTGCTTGTCCATGGCCCGGACCTCCTCTCCGGAGAGTTCCTGCACAGACGGAAGCCCCTCACTTTCAGGCGTATCGGAAATGAGCAAAAGCGAAAGGACCAGGCCGATTACCCCCGCCCCAGCCGCCGCCAGAAAGCCCCATTGCCAACCGGCCACCGTCACGACAAAGCCCGTCATAATCATGGACAGGGCTTTTCCCAGCTGCGGCGTAGCGCTGAAAATGCTATACATAGTGCCCCGCCGCGACAGCGGGAACCAGCGCGACAGGCTGATGGTTCCGGGCGGCGAGCCCATGCTCTGCGCCCAGCCGTTGAGGCCCCACAGCACCACAAACAGCAGCATCACCGTCAGCGAGCCCACCGCCAGGGTGCCGTGCAGAAGCCCCAGCGCGCCCAGCAGCAAGTTCATCAGGGCCGATACCCCGATGCCCGCCGCCATGAATCGCCGGATATTGCAATAGTCAGCGATGAACCCGTTCATGAATTTGCCGGCGGCATAGACGAAAAGGAAAGCCGAGCCGATAATGCCCAGTTGCCCCGCCGTGAGCACCCCGCCGTCGATGAGCGGCTGCTTTACCACGCTGAGCGTGCCCCGGCAGATGTAATAGAGCGTATAGACCACCGTCACGCCCCAGAACGTCCGGCGGCGCAAGCGCTTGTACACGGCACCCTGCTCCCCTTCCGGCACCTTTTGAGCCCGGGGCTTGCTAATGCGGAAGAAGGAGAAAAGGGACATTACAAATCGCTTAACAGGGCCGACAACCTGGTCCCGGGCACATACACCCGTGCCTGCAGGCCCACCTTGCGGGCCGCCTGCACATTGGTGTCGTTATCGTCAATAAAGAGAATTTCTCCGGCGGGAAAGCCAATCTGCGCCACCGCCTCCTGATAGATTTGGGCCGATGGCTTGAGAAGCTTCATCTCGCAGGAGATAAACTGCTCGCGGAAGATGGTATCCGGGTCAATCCCATAGTCCCGGAACATGCGCAGGATATGCCGCATGGAGATGGGATTGTTGTTGGAGAGCAGGTACAGCGGATACCGGCCGGCTAGTTCCTTCACCGTTTCTACGGTATCTGCCTCCATGCCTGCGAGAAGAGCATACATGGAACGATCCACATCCTCCGGTTTGCTGCCCGGCCGTGAGCCTCGAAGGACCTCCGCGCGAAATGCATCGGCACTTACCAGTCCGGCTTCCATGTCCCCGTACACCCCTTTCTGGTGATACGGGTCCAGGAGCTCCGTAATGCGCTCAAAACCCAAATTCTCGCGGAATGCCTGAATGCACCCATCCAGGTCCAGGTTTACCAGGACCCCGCCAATATCAAAAACAACTGCTTTTATCATACTGGGTGCAAAGGTACAACAAAAAGAAATACCCGCAAGCGAATTTCACAATTGGCCGCGGGTTTATGGTAAGGTATCAATATTTATGTCTGATACCCCTTATTTCCAATACCGTGCCAAAACTCCCGGCACGGAAAAAATTTTTACTTTTTTTTCTTCTTTTTGCTGTTCCAGTCTCCATAAATCTCGCTCACATTGCCGGCCGTAATGAATCCATGAATGTCATTGGCCTTCAGGTAATTCATGAGGTCGGCAAACTCGTTCTGGGTCAGGAGGGCCTGGATTTCCGTATTCTTGTGGCCGTTGTAGCCGCCCGTCACCTCATACAGGGAGCAGCCGCGCTGCAGGTCCTCAATAATGAACTTGCGGATTTCCTCGTGCCGGGAAGAGATGATGCAAACACGCTTGCGGCGGTTCAGGCCGGCGGTAAAGTAATCCAGCGCCAGTCCGTTGATCCACGTGCCGATAAGGCCGATGACCACCATGCGGAACGGGTTCACGGCAAAGGCCGTGCAGCAGATAAGGGCGCCGGCGACGGAAACGGACGTGCCGATGTCAAAGTGCAGGTACTTGTTCACAATCTTGGCCAGGATGTCCAGCCCGCCCGTAGACGCATTGATATTGAACAGGATGGTCTGCGAGGCGCTCAGGACAAGGACAAAGCACAACAGGTCGAACCAGGGGTCCCCCATCACGGAAGTCTGGCCCGGCTCCAGCAGTTTCTGGTACGGCAGAATCTTTTCCCAAACCTCGATGAACGGACCCAGGATAAGGGCCGTGTACACCGTTTTGGCGCCGAATTCCGCGCCGATGAGCAGCCATGCAAGTACCAGCAGGAGCGCGTTGATGAGCGTGACCACCAGCGACACCTTCACCGGAATGCCGGCAGCGGTGAATATGCTGGAAATCACCATGGAAAGGCCCGTGATGGAGCCGATGACCAGGTTGCTGGGCATGAGGAAATAATATACGGACGATGCGGCAATGAACATGCCTACCGTCATGATTGCCAGTTCCTTCCAGAACTTGACCGTTCCCAGCGGCTGAAGAATGTCTTCTTTAAAGTTAAAGTGTATGTTCATGGTGTGTGGTTAGTTTTCTGCCTGTCCGCCTGCCAGGTCCAGAATCTCGGAGGTAATCTTTTGCTGGCGGCCCTTGTTGTACTGAAGGGTGAGTTCCGCAAGCAGGTTCTCCGCATTGTCCGTGGCGGTTTGCATGGCCACGGTGCGTGCGGCGTGTTCGGCGGCGGCGCTGTCCAGGAGCGCCGCGTAGAGTTTCAGTTTGCGGGTCTTGGGGACGAGCGCCTCCAGGAGTGCGGCCCGGGAGGGTTCCAGCAGCGGGGCTATGTAGGAAGGAGCGGGAGAAGAGTCCCTTTCTTCCACTCCCCTGTCACCCCCGACCTGATCGGGGGTCTCTCGCTGCATCAACACCTCCACCACGGGCTCCTGGCGGGCGGTGGAGACAAAGTGGTTGTACACCAGCACCACGACACCGGTGCGTCCGGCCTCCACATCCGCCACCAATTTTTCCACCAGTGCGGCCGCAGGGCCATAGGAGGGATGTTCCGAGAGGGCCGAGAAATCCTCCGGCGAGGCAAAGCCTTCCTTGCGCATGGCATCGGCCATCTTGCGGCCAATGGCGTACACGGTGTCCCCCGGCCGCCGGATGGCGCGTACCTTGGCAATGGCGTTGGCGTTGAACCCGCCGCAGAGCGAGGAGTTGGAGGCAATGGCCACAATGGTTTTCCGCTCGTCCTTGTTTTTGCCCAAATTTAAGGACGAGACACCGGCCGTCCCCCCTTGCAGGGAGGCCAGGATGCCCAGCAGCTGCTCCTCGTACGGACGCATGGCCTCAATGGCATTCTGGGCCTTGCGGAGCTTGGCGCTGGATACCAGTTTCATGGCCGAAGTAATTTTGAGGGTACTTCGGACCGATGCGATACGGCCTTTTATTTCCTTTAATGTTGGCATAGAGATTCTTCGCTTCGCTCAGAATGACAAATGGTGCTCAGAATGACAAATGCAATTACTTCAGGGTGAGGATGACGGAGGCGGCGGTGTCGGCCAAAACCTTCTCTATCTCCGGGGTGAGCTTGCCTTGGCCCAGCGGCTCCAGGACATCGGCCTTGTGTGCGGCGCGAAGGCGGTCCAGGAAGGCATCCTGGAACGGGCGCACCTGGTCTATCGCGATATCCCGCATGAGGGCGCGGGTGCCGCAGTACAGGATGGCCACCTGCTCTCCCACCGGCATGGGGCTGTACTGGGGCTGGATGAGCAGCTGATTGTTCTTTCGACCCTTATCCAGGGCCAGTTCCGTCACCTTGTCCACGTCCGAGGAGAACTTGGAGAAGGCCTCCAGTTCTGCCCACTGGGCCTGGTCGATCTTGAGCGTACCGGCCACCTTCTTCATGGATTTCACCTGGGCGCTGCCGCCCACGCGGGAAACGCTGATACCCACGTTGATAGCGGGACGCACACCCTGGTTGAAGAGGCTCTGCTCCAAGTAAATCTGGCCGTCCGTGATGGAAATCACATTGGTGGGGATGTAGGCGCTTACGTCACCGGCCTGCGTCTCAATAATGGGCAGGGCTGTAAGGGAGCCTCCCCCGCGAACCTTGTCCTTGAGCACCTCCGGGAGGTCGTTCATCTGCGCGGCCACTTCCTGCTGGTCAATAATGCGGGCGGCCCGCTCCAGCAGACGGCTGTGCAGATAGAAAATATCGCCCGGATAGGCCTCACGTCCGGAAGGACGGCGCAGGATGAGGGACACTTCACGGTATGCCACAGCCTGCTTGGAGAGGTCGTCGTACACCACCAGCGCATGCCGGCCGGTGTCGCGGAAGTACTCGCCGATGGCCGCCCCGGCAAAGGGAGCGTAATACTGGAGCGCAGCAGGGTCCGCTGCCGTAGCAGCTACCACCACGGTGTAGTCCATGGCCCCGTGTTCCCGCAGCGTTTTTACGATGGAAGCCACGGTGGAGCCCTTCTGGCCCACGGCTACGTAAATGCAGAACACCGGTTGTCCGGCCTCATAGGCCGAGCGCTGGTTGATGATGGTATCAATGGCAATGGCCGTTTTTCCCGTCTGGCGGTCTCCGATAATAAGTTCACGCTGGCCGCGGCCGATGGGAATCATGGCGTCGATAGCCTTGATACCCGTTTGCAGCGGCTCGCTCACCGGCTGGCGGAAAATGACACCCGGCGCCTTGCGCTCCAGCGGCATGTCCAGCTTGTCCCCGTCGATGGGGCCCAGGCCGTCCAGCGGATTGCCCAGCGGGTCTATCACACGGCCCAGCAGCTTGTCGTTCACGGCCACGGACGCGATGCGGCCGGTACGGCGTACCACCATGCCCTCCTTCACCAGGTCCGTGGGGCCCATCATCACGGCGCCCACATTGTCCGCCTCCAGGTTCATCACCACGGCCATGACCCCGTTGCCGCAGTCCAGCAGTTCGCCGGCCTCCGCATGGTGCAGGCCATAGATGCGCACCACGCCGTCGCTCACCTGCAGGGCCTTGCCAATCTCCTCGAACTGGAGATCGCTGTTCATGTCCTTGAGCTGCTCCAGCAGGATATCGCTGACTTCGCTGGGTTTTAAACTCGTATTTGCCATTAGATAATGCGTCTATTTCGTTCAATAAATTGTTCGCGGATAAGTTCCAGCTGGTGTTTGATACTGGCATCCATGAGGTATTCGTCAATGTCAAAGACAAAGCCGCCGATAATGTCGGGATCTACCTCCACCTGGATGATGACATCGCAGCCCATCTTTTGCTTCACCAGTGCCCTCAGGCGCTGTAGCAGCCGTTCCGATGGCTCCGAAACCGTGACCAGATGTGCTTTGCGGATTCCGATGCTCTGGCGGTACATGTCCACGAATTCCCGCAGGATGTCCTCTACCAGGTCCATACGGCCGTTCCGGTTCAGGAGCGTCAGGAAGCGGCTGAGCTCCTGGGACATGCGGTTGCCAAGGGCCGTCTGCAGCAGCTTTTTCTTGTCGAAGGCGCTCACCACGTCGCTGGCGGCGTCCACCATACGACGGAGATCCGGTACGGTGCGGAGCACCTGCAGAAGCTGCTCGGCCTCCGAGCACACGACGTCCCCGTGTCCGGTGTCACGGACATACTTGACAAGCGTTAGTGCATAACGGGTTATGACAATGGCGCGGTTCATTTAGGAATGCATCTGTGCCTTTGAAGCTTCATCGACCAGCTGGTCGATAAACGCACGCTGGTTACCTTCGTCCGAGAGCTCGTGCCGGAGCACTTTCTCTGCCACCTGCACGCTCAGAAGGGCCACTTCCTTACGCACGTCGCGCAGGGCGCTCTCCTTCTCTGCGGCAATCTGGAGCTTGGCCTCCGCCAGGATTTTGTCTGCCTCGGCCTGGGCTTGCGCTTTGGCATCGGCTACAATCCGGGCCTTGGTCTCGGTGGCCTCGCGCAGCATCTGGGACTGCTCCTTGCGGGTTGCCTCCAGCATCTGCGCCTGCTCTACCTTCCAGCTGGCCATCCGGGCCTCAATTTCGCGGGCATCGGCCAGGGACTGCTCTATCCGTTCCTGGCGCTTCCGGACCATATCCGTGATCACCGGGAAGCCAAATTTGGCCAGGATGAAGAAGACGATGCCGAAAATCAGCGTCATCCAGAACAGCAGGCCGAAATCCGGAGTAATAAGTGACATCGCTTACTTGCCGATAAGACAGACCAGGATAGCAAAGAGGCAGGCACCTTCCACCAGGGCGCCGATGATGATGGCGGTGAGGCGGTAGTGGTCTGCTTTCTCCGGCTGGCGGGCACCGGCCTCGAGGGCGGCTTTACCGATATTGCCGATACCCAAAGCGGCGGCGATGGCGGCGATACCTGCACCCAGTGCGGCGCCGGCCTTTCCGAGAGCTGCAGAAGTGGCAGCCTGAAGGAGCATTGTGGACAAAATCATAATTCTATCGTTTTTAAAGTTGTTATTCTTCTGCTTTTTCTTCTTCCGGGTGCTGCCGGCTCAGGCCGATAAACACACTGGAAAGCATGGTAAATATATAGGCTTGGAGGAAAGCTACCAGCAGCTCCAACACATCCATGAACACGCCGAAAAGGACCGCGATGGCGCTGAGGCCGCCGTTCATGGCCGGGCCCAGCGAGGCCGTAAGGAAGACCACCGACACCACGCCCAGAATCATCATGTGCCCGGCCAGGATATTGGCGAAAAGCCGCACCATGAGGGAGAAAGGCTTGGTGAACAGGCCGATGATCTCAATCAGGGGCATCAGGGGGAAGGCTTTCAGGAAAAGCGGAACCTCCGGCCAGAAAATGTCTTTATAGTAATGTTTGTTGCCGAACAGGTTCACCGCCAGGAAGGTGAACACGGCCATCATGAAGGTGACGGCAATGTTGCCAGTGATGTTGGCCCCGCCCGGGAAGAACGGGACAATACCCAGCAGGTTGTTCACAAAAATAAAGAAAAACGCGGTGAGCAGATACGGCGAATAGCGTTTATAATCCGGGCCGATACAAGGCTTGATAATATCGTCCTCCACCATCATGACCAGCATCTCCAGCAGGCCGCTGAAGCCACCCGGGGCTTCCTCGCGGGCGTCGTGCCTGCGATACCACTTGACGCCAAACAGCACCAGGAGCACCAGTACCAGGCTGTTGAACAGGAGCCCGGCCACGTTCTTGGTAATGGAGATATCCAGCGGACGGACATCCCCGGAGGGGGTGTGTTCCATCAGGCGGTCCCGGTGGGACTCTTGGTCATGCCAAAGGTAAAAGCCTTCATACTCGTGCCCGTGGGCGAGTTTTCCGGAAGAGAACACATGCCAGCCCGTGGTTTTGCTGCGGGCGATTATCAGGAGCGGAATGCTGATGTGCTTTCCGTTTACCGTGGTAATGTGCCAGTCATAGGCATCCACCACGTGCCCGTAAAGGTACTCGTCCATGTCAAACTCCTGAGATTCCTCGGCTTCGCTCGGGTCCGTGGGGTTTGCGAAGGTCCAGGAAAATTGGTTTTTCGCAAAGCCTTGCGAAAAATAATTTTCCTGGGCCGCTGGCCAAAGGAGAATAAGCGATATGAGCAAAGCCAGCATCATACCTCCACGCACACTTTTACCTCATTGTTCCCCACCTCCACAAAACCTTCCCGGATGGGCAGCAGTTTCTCTTCCCCGCCCTCCACGTAGCGGATGTTGCCTTTTTCCAGGGCCGTGATGAGCGCCGCGTGGTCCTTGAGCACCGTGAACGGCCCGGCCACGCCCGGCAGCGTCACCAGGGAAACATCGGCCTTAACCAACGTTCCTTCGGGACTGAGGATATGAAGTGCGATTGTCATTCTGAGCGAAGTGAAGAATCTACTTTGCCGCGGCCAGGAGGGCCTCGCCCTTCTTGATGGCATCTTCAATGGTGCCCACGTTCAGGAAGGCCTGTTCCGGCAGGTAATCCACCTCGCCGTCCATAATCATGTTGAATCCCTTGATGGTGTCTTCGATGCTCACCATGACGCCGGGAACGCCCGTGAACTGTTCCGCCACAAAGAACGGCTGGCTCAGGAAGCGCTGTACGCGGCGGGCGCGGTTAACGGTTGTTTTGTCCTCCTCCGAGAGCTCGTCCATGCCCAGGATGGCAATGATGTCCTGGAGCTCCTGGTTGCGTTGGAGGATTTGCTTTACACGCTGGGCTGTGTCGTAATGGGCCTGTCCCACAATGTTGGGGTCCAGGATGCGGGAGGTACTCTCCAGCGGGTCCACAGCCGGGTAAATACCCAGGGCCGTGATTTTACGGCTGAGCACCGTGGTGGCGTCCAGGTGGGTGAAGGTGGTGGCAGGGGCCGGGTCCGTGAGGTCATCGGCCGGAACATAAACGGCCTGTACCGAGGTGATGGACCCGTTTTTGGTGGAAGTGATGCGCTCCTGCATCTACCCATTTCCGTGGCCAGGGTGGGCTGGTAACCCACGGCGGAAGGCATACGGCCCAAAAGGGCGCTCACCTCACTGCCGGCCTGGGTGAAACGGAAGATATTGTCGATGAAAAAGAGGATGTCCCGCGGGCCTGCGCCGGTGTCGCTGTCGCGGAAGCTCTCTGCCAGGGTGAGGCCGCTCAGGGCCACGCTGGAACGGGCTCCCGGGGGTTCGTTCATTTGGCCGAACACCATGGATACCTGGCTCTTTTCCAGTTCTTTAGGGTCTACCAGCGAGAGGTCCCACTTGCCCTCTTCCATGGCTTTTTCGAAGGCGTCTCCGTAGCGGATTACCTTGGATTCGATCATTTCCCGCAAAAGGTCGTTGCCCTCACGGGTGCGCTCTCCCACGCCGGCAAACACGGAAAAACCGTTGTGCGCCTTGGCAATGTTGTTGATGAGCTCCTTGATGAGCACCGTTTTGCCCACGCCGGCGCCGCCGAACAGGCCGATTTTACCGCCTTTGAGGTACGGCTCCAGCAGGTCGATGACCTTGATACCGGTAAACAGCACTTCCTGGCTGGTGGTGAGGTCCTCGAACTTGGGGGGCTCCCGGTGGATGGGCAGGGCGCTTTCCCGGCTGAGTTCCGGCATGCCGTCGATGGCCTCTCCGGTAACGTTCATGACACGGCCGCGGATTTGCGCACCTACGGGCATGGCAATGGGCCGACCGGTATTCTCTACCTCCAATCCGCGGCTGAGACCGTCCGTGGAATCCATGGCCACGCAACGCACGGTGTCCTCACCAATGTGCTGCTGCACCTCCAGAATCACGTTCTTTCCGTCCGGACGCTTCACCACCAGGGCGTCGTCGATGCGCGGCAGCTCCAACTCCTCATTCCGGGCCAATATATTGAAATGTACATCCACCACCGGTCCCACGACCTGCGCGATGTGTCCTACTGCATGGGGCATAACAAAATCAGTTTCCACAAATATACGAAATATTCGGCATTATTCCTTTACCGTAGCCTTCACATTGGCGGGTTCCGCCTTCCAGTCCTGGTCCTGCTGATACAGGGGGCTGAACTTGCCGAAGGGGATGTCGCTGAAGATGAAGTTGTTGGCCTTGCGGGCGGCCTCAATGTGGTCTGTAAGGGCGGTATTGACGGCCGTGAGGGCCACATCCAGTGCCAGGCCCAGCAGGCCGCTGTTGCCGCCTGTGCGTACGGACGTATCCAGGAAAAGGTCGCAGCTGCGGTCGAACAGGACCTCGTTTGTGCGCGTGGAACGCATCACATAGCGGATTTTGGCGCTGATGCCCACGCCCTGCTTGGCCCATTTGTCAATGACCGAGAAGATGACGGCATCGGCCCCGAAGACTGCGCCGAACTGCCCAATGGGAGCCTCGAAGAAAAGCTCTGCGTCATAGGCGCTCTCCGCCTTGAGGATATCCATGGTGAGGATGGGAGAAAGGACGTAATAGCCGGCCTCCACCAGCGGACGGCTGATGGACGTGTACAGCAGGTCCTTGGCCTCCACGTTGGCCGTGTTGTTGATGGGCGGCATCACCAGAAGGGTGACGGGAGCCTCGTTGTACAGCGGGGCATACACCTCCCCGCGGGTGAGCTTGCTGGCCGATCCGCAGGAAACAAGCAGCGCCGCAGCTGCCACAAGAATCAGAAACTTTTTCATTTGCCTGCGAATTTTTTGAGGAGGGGTTCTATAAACTTACGGGATTCCGGATACAGCTCCAACTCCTTCTGGAGGAGCTTGAGGCCGTATTCCGGGAAATAGGCGGCATAGTCCGAACGCTCATAAATGGCGCGTTCACGCTTGGAGGCGCTTTCTGCAAAGGCGGCGGCGGTCTCCGGCTTCAGGAGAAGGTACCCGTACTCTGCGCAGATGCCCGGAGGCACCACGCCACGTTCACCACCGGGGTTTTGCAGCATGTCTTCATAGACGTAGAGCATGGCGCACAGGCTTTCCGGACTTTGGGATTTGCCATAGGCCTCATAAAAGCGGTCCTCGTACCGGGTTACGCCGTCGGAGGCCTTGCCGCCCCAGTAATAGAGCACATTTGCGGAAGGCCCGCAGGAGCACATCAGAAGCGCTGCAGCGGCTATCGTCAGGAATTTTCTCATAGCTCCAGCCCTATCATTTTGTGTTCCTGGGCCGATATGAACACCTTCTGGGAGGTGAGTTCCTTGCCGGTTATGTCCTTGACCACCACCGTGTGCGTGCCGGGTTCCAGGGTAATGATACTATTGGCGAGGGACCTGAGGTCCTTGTCGCCGGACCAGTTCTTCACCCGGATGGTTTCGGTCCGGTACTCCTTGCCGTCCACCGTTACAAGGATGTCCTTGGCCTGGGCGGCCGAGAAGGAAAGATAGGCCTTGTCCGCCTTGCCGGAATTCACGGAAACGTTGCCTACGCCGCAGGAGGCAAGAGTAAGCAGGGCGGTTGCCAGTGCAAAAATGACTTTTTTCATGCTATTTGTCGGAAATGTAGTACTTGTCCAGATGGTCCTCGTCAATGTCCTGTCCTTCATAAGAGCAGTAGGAAAGTTCGGTCTCCGGGGTGTCCCCGAAGCTGGTGAGCACGGTGACCTTGCCCATGGGCTTGCCGGGGAGTTCCACCATCATGCCGGTCTGGGGGTTCTTGACGCTCTTTCCCTTGGCGTATACAATGAAGCTGTCGCCGGGCTGGAGGCCCTGCGAGGCGCCGCCGGAAATGATGTAGGAACCATCGTCATAGGTAAGGATGTAGGAGCGCCAGGGCTTGTCCATGCATTTGTTGATGATGTTTTCCACCAGCTGGCTGATGGCGGCGGAGATGGCTTTGTCGCTGAGCGTGGCGTCATAGCCGGCGGTACCGCCAATGCCGAGGGTTTGTTTGGAGGTGGTTTCCGCGTAGCCTTTGGCTTCATCGGAATAGATGATGAGTCCGGTGGCGGCCTCCACCAGGCGCAGGCTCACGCCGGCTTCCACCGTCTGGGTCTTGGTGCTGGTGAACACGCCTTCCTGGCCCTGGGCCTTGCGGCCGAACTCCGTGATGGATCCCAGGATGAGGTAGTCTGCACCAATTTTTGCCATGCCTTCCGGACCGGCCTCTTTCATGAGCACGTCCAGGTCTTCCCGCTCCAGGAGGATGAACTTGCCGCTGAGGGCCAGCTTGGAGGACAGGATGTCCAGCGCCTGCTTGCGCATGGGGTCGTTGTCCTTGTCGTAGAAAATGCCCTTGGCATATTGGGTTTCATTGGAAAAACGGCCAATGGCCACTTTCCTCTTGATGGTCTTGTCCTGCCCCATGAGGCTCTGCGGAGCCAGGGAAAGCAGCGCGGCCAGCATAGCGGCCCAAAGCATGCATTTTTTCATCGTTCAAACATTTTCACAAATATAACACTTTTTCCCCAATCCTTATCCCCTCCCCCCGTTAAAGCACACTCACCCCTCTCTGATTACCCTCTGGGGCATCCTGCTGTGCTTTAACGCTTAGCAGGTCCCGCTGCTGCCACGTTTTGGCCCCTTAATGCGCCACTGGCGGACCTTTCGGCCCGCCAGCGCTACGCTTTCGCCCGTTTTCGTGCCCGTGGCGGTCCTCCCGCCTTCGAAGGTCCCCCTACGCGCGGCGGGTGACAAAGTCAAAGAACAGGTCAATGTCCTTCTTCTCCTTGAGGCGGACTATGTAAGCCATGTTGCACAGGTCGTCGGCCAGGGCATCCGGAACGCGCTCCGCCATGCACATCACACTGCCGTAGCGGTCCATGATTTCCTGATGGCTGTGGAGGTAGGCCTTGCCGTCGCGGCGGCCGGCGTAGGCGCAGAAGTACTGCTCACCCTGCGGCTTGCGGGCCTCGCCAAAGGCCACCATATCGGCCCAAATCTGGAATACGTCCGTGCTGTGGGCAAAGTTCATCATGTCCGGCGTGTAGCCTCCCGGCGGGCGCATGTTCACTTCCAGGCCCACGTAGTCGCCCTTCTTGCCCAGGCCGGTGCGGTCGCGGTCCAGCTGGAAGAACTCCAGGTGCACGAAACGGCTCTTGATACCGAAGGCCTTGACGGTTCTGCGGCCCACGGCAGCGAGCTTGGCGGGCACGGTCTTGTTGGTCCAGTAGCAGGTGTCCAGGTTGCCATGGACGATCTCCATGATGGGCGTGGGGAAGATGGTGTTGTTCTCGAACACCGGTTCGCCATCGGCATTGAAAATGGCATCGTAGCTTACCAGAAGGCCGGTGATGAATTCCTCAATCACAAAGCCGTCGGCGTTGGGGTGGGCAGCGAACCAGGCTTCCAGCTCTGCGTCGCTCTGGATCTTGAAGGTACCGCTGGCGCCCATGCCGTTGTCCGGTTTGGCGATGATAGGATAGCCGGTCTTTTTGGTGAAGGCTTTCACCTTGGCCAGGCCTTCCGCGCCTTTGATCTGGCGGGCCGTGGGGATGCCACCCAGGGCGTAGTACTTCTTCATCTCGCTCTTGTTCCTGATGGCGGCGATGTGGTCGTTCTGGATACCCGTGGTTACGTTGAAGTCCGTACGCAGGCGGGCGTCCTGCTCCAGCCAGTACTCGTTGTTGGACTCAATCCAGTCTATTTTGCCCCACTTGTGGGCCAGCCAGGCTACGGCGCGGTACATCTCGTCGTAGTTCTCCAGGTTGTTCACCTTGTAGTAGTCCGAAATGCTGCCACGGAGCTCCTGGGACAGATTCCAGTAGTCGGTATCGGCAATGGCCAATACGTTCACGCCATTTTGTTTGAGCCCGGCGCAGAAATGCCAGTAGGTGGCCGGGAAATGGGGGGAAATGAAAATTAAGTTCATAAAACTGTAGGTTTTGTTTTCTTCGCTGACGCGGCGCATGGCTCCGCGGGTGATTTCGTACGCTTCTCCGTAGAGGGTGGGCTTCCCATGGACGATTTTCACGTATCCGCCGTCTTTGAAAGTATAGAACCGATGGTTCCAGCTGTCCGGGAAGGCAATGTCCTCGAACAGGCGGAGGCCGTCTACCTGCGCGTATCGGACCTGCTCCATGTGGGGCACCAGGTTGATGTCCGTGAGGCCCAGCCCCTTGAGCCAGCGCTTATACTGCGGGTCCCGGGCCTCCCCGGGGAGCTCCGGATGGGAGTACACGTTGTCTGCGCAGTTCATGCTGCCGGCGCTGCACCCCATCACCACTCCGTCGAAGCCCTGGATGAGCTCTTTGAGCCGAATCTCGTGCAGGAACTTGTTCTGGGTGGGGACATGGCCGCCGCAAAGGACAATCCAATGGGCCCAACGCACCAGTTCCGGGGCTTGCGCGGCATTCCGCCGGTCCAGCATCACAATTTTTTCCGTGTCGATACCGGAGCCCTGAATGCACTCACTCATGCCCTTGAGGACGGAGTCCGTGAAACCGCGGTCGTCCGGGGCGGCGCTCACCAGGAGCACGCGGGGTTTGTCTCCCGCTGCTCCCCCGGCCCTTTGTACGGCCAGGGCCAGCTCCGCTTTGACATCGGCCAAAAATCCGTTGTCCTGCGTGAAATGCGGCTCCCCGTAACGGGTGGGACTGCCTGTGAGGTACAAAATCATGAGCACAAATATACGAAATCTCCGCCTCATCCACAAAAAACGTCCCCCAGGGAAACCGGAGGACGCTTTGGTACGAGGACTCAAGAATTAGTCCGACAGGGAGAAACGCTTGAAGGCGAGAACCTTGGCGTCTTTGTCGGCGGCGGCGAGGGCTTCCTTCACCGTCTTCTTGTCGTCGCTGAGCTGGTACTCCTGCTCCATCAGGGTGTTCTCCTTCAGGAACTTCTGGATACGGCCATTGACGATACCGTTGATCATCTGGACCTTCTGCTCCAGGGAGGCCAGGGTTTCTGCGCCTACCTTGGCGATGATCTCACGGGCCTGCTGAGCCTGCTCGGAGGTGAGCCAGCCCTTGGCGGTGTTGGACTCGATGTGGTCTTCGCTGTCCACGTGGGCGGGGTTGATACCGGCCTTCTTGAGGGCGTTGTCCACGGACTTCTGAACCTGCTCGTCCTTGGTCTTCTGGATGGCAACGGTCTTTTCGGACTCGATAACCTCTGCCGGGACGGAAGCGGCGTCTACGGCCACAGGGTTCATGGAAGCCACCTGCATGGCGATACCGCGGGCAATCTCGGCGGGCACTTCCTTGGAGAAGGAAACGATGGCGCCCAGCTTGCCGTTGAAGTGCACATATTCGCTCACGAACGGAGCCTCGAGGGCGCCGTAGAAAGCCAGCACGTGCTTTTCACCGGTTTTACCGGCCTGGTTGGTGATGTCCTCTTCGATGGAGTAACCATCGGCAAGTTTCACGGCCTTCAGTTCTTCTGCGGTAGCAGGGAAAGCAGCGATAGCTGCATCTGCGATGCTGCCGGCCAGGGCTTTGAAGTCCGGGGTGGCGGCCACGAAGTCGGTCTCGCAACCGAGGCAGACGAGGATGGCCTTGCCGCCGTTTACACGGCTGAGCACAGCACCCTGGGTGGTCTCGTTTTCACCGCGCTTGGCGAGGGTGGATTTACCTTTCTCGCGCAGGATTTCCACAGCACGCTTGAACTCACCGGCAGCCTCTTCGAGGGCCTTTTTGCAGTCCATCATGCCAGCGCTGGTCATGTCGCGGAGTTTCTTGATATCTGCTAAAGAGATAGCCATAATTACTTGCTTTTTAAAGGGTTAATTACTCTTCGGTAGCGGGGGCCTCAGCTGCGGGAGCTTCGGCGGCGGCATCTACGGGTTCTGCCTTGGGGGCGCGACGGGAGCGGAGCTTGCGCTCGGGAGCGGCGGTCTCTGCGCCCTCTGCGGGAGCGGCCTCAGCTTCCTTTTCCTTCTCCAGTTTGCGCTCTTCCAGGCCTTCGTTGATAGCCTTGCACATCACATCCATGATGAGGGCGATGGACTTCGTGGAGTCGTCGTTTGCCGGAATCACATAATCAATGGGCGTGGGATCGCAACATGTGTCAACCATTGCGATAACCGGGATGTTCAGACGAACGGCCTCCTTAACGGCATTGGCCTCTTTCTGAACGTCGACCACGAAGAGGGCGCTGGGAAGACGGGACATGTCACGGATGGAACCGAGGTTCTTCTCCAGTTTGGCCCGCTGGCGCTCCACCTGCAGACGCTCGCGCTTGGCGAGTTTGTCGAAGGTGCCATCTTCTTTCATCTTGTCGATGGTGTTCATTTTCTTCACGGCCTTGCGAATGGTGGGGAAGTTGGTAAGCATACCGCCCGGCCAACGCTCGGTCACGGAAGGCATATTGACGGAAGCGGCCATTTCTGCCACGACGTCTTTTGCCTGTTTTTTGGTGGCAACGAAGAGGACCTTACGGCCGCTGCGGGCCATTTCTTTGAGGACCTCTGCTGCCTCGTCAACTTTGACGACGGTCTTGTGCAGGTCGATGATGTGGATGCCGTTCCTCTCTACGAAGATATACGGAGCCATCTTGGGGTTCCACTTGCGAGCGAGGTGGCCGAAGTGGGAGCCTGCATCAAGCAATTCCTGAAAATTAGTTCTTGACATGGGTTGTTTGTTCTTTTTAATAACTCATTCATCAATCCGAAGTAGCAGCCTTGTGCTGGTCTTCGGGATTTTTTCGCGGCCCGGCAATCCTTTTTGTAGCTCGGGAAGATTCTCATCCTCACCGGGATCTCAGGATTTGTGTACCTAAGCCGTGCTGACGTAAATCCACCAGTAAGATTAACGCTTACTGAACTGGAAGCGACGACGTGCGCCAGGCTGACCAGGTTTCTTACGCTCAACTTCGCGGGCGTCGCGGGTGAGGAAACCGGCGGCCTTGAGGGTAGAGCGGTAGGCCTCTTTATCTACCTCGCAAAGAGCGCGGGCGATACCGAGACGAACGGCCTCTGCCTGACCTTTGGTACCACCACCTACGAGGGTAACCTTAACGTCAAACTGACCTGCAGTACCGGTGACCTCGAGGGCCTGGTTGGCGATGTACTGGAGAGTGCCTTCCTTGAAGTACTCTTCCATGGGGCGGTCGTTGATAACGAACTTGCCCGTGCCAGGTACTACATAAACACGAGCGACAGCTGATTTACGTCTTCCAAGGGCGTGTTTCTGTTCCATGTGCTCTGTTTAGATTTCGTTAAACTTAATGGATTTGGGATTCTGGGCCTGGTGCGGGTGCTCGGGACCTGCGTAAACGTACAGGTTGTTGATGAGCTTGTCACCAAGACGGGTCTTGGGCAGCATGCCCTTCACAGACCGACGGATGAGTTCGGCGGGTCTTTTTGCAAGGATCTCGCGGGGCGTGGAGAAGCGTTGGCCACCCGGATAACCGGTGTAGCGAACGTAAACGCGGTCGGTCATCTTTTTACCGGTAAGACGAATCTTGTCGGCGTTGACGATGATGACGTTGTCACCACAGTCCACATGCGGGGTGTAACCGGGCTTGTTCTTGCCACGCAGCACCAGGGCGACGCGGGAAGCCAGGCGACCGAGCACGAGGTCGGTTGCATCAATGACGAGCCACTCCTTGTTCACAGTTGCCTTGTTCAGGGAAACTGTTTTGTAGCTAAGTGTGTCCACTGTCTTGATAATTAATGGTTTAACATAAAAAGTTGCGATCCCCCCACAGTTAGAGGGACCGCAAAGGTAAGCATTATTTGGGACAAAACCAAATATTATATGCCGTACACCCCTTCCGCCGCCGGGGCTTCGGTGCCCCAGCGCTCGGCCACGTAGTCCAGGGTGGCCATGATTTCTGCGGGATCCTTGGAGGTGACCAGCTTGATGCGGGTGTCTTTGAAATCCCGCAGGCCTTTGAAGTAGCACGACAGGTGGCGGCGCATCTCGTACACGCCCGTGACGGGGCCCTTGAGGTCCAGTGACAGCTGGAAATGGCGTTTGGCCAGGGCCACGCGGTCCCGCACGTTCATGGGCGGAAGCTCCTCCCCGGTATCCAGCAGATGCCGGATTTCCGTGAAAATCCACGGGTGTCCAAAGCTGGCGCGTCCCACCATGATGCCATCGACCCCGTACTTGTCAAAAGCCTCGCGGGCCTTGGCGGCGGAGTTAATATCGCCGTTACCTATAATAGGTATGTGCATGCGCGGGTTGTTTTTCACCGCGCCGATGAGCGTCCAGTCCGCCTCCCCCTTGTACATCTGGCAGCGGGTGCGGCCGTGAATGGTGAGGGCCGATATGCCCACGTCCTGCAGGCGCTCCGCCAGTTCCACGATAATCTTGGAGTTATCGTCCCAACCCAGGCGGGTTTTTACGGTGACGGGCTTGTCCGGAACGGCCTCCACGATGGCCTTGGTGATGGCGACCATCTTGTCCGGTTCCCGCATCATGCCGCTGCCGGCACCCCTGCCCGCAATCTTGGAGACGGGGCAGCCGAAGTTGATATCGACTACATCGGCCCCATGCCCGCCGGCAAGTTCTTTGGCGTTTGCGGCCATGCGCGCAGCGTCCACCATGGCCTCCGGGATGCTGCCGTAGATTTGCACGGCCACGGGGGCCTCTTCCTCCAGGGTGTGCATCTTGGCGATGGTCTTGGAAACATCCCGCACCAGGCCGTCCGAGCTCACGAATTCGGTGGTGACCATGGCCGCGCCCGCCTCCCTGCACAGGATGCGGAAACTGGCGTCGGTGACGTCTTCCATGGGCGCCAGCATTACGGGGCGCTCCCCAAGGTCTATGGTTCCTATCTTCATATCGCGTGCAAAGGTACGTAATTTTTGTTATCTTTGCGTCCATGATTTACGGGCTGGTACTCAGAATAAGGCATTTACTCTACAATAAAGGCTGGAAGAAAAGTTTTTCCGCGCCGGTTCCCAGCGTGTGCGTGGGCAACCTCACCGTGGGCGGAACGGGCAAAACCCCGCATGTGGAGCTGCTCCTGCGCCTTCTACTGGCTGCCGGGAAGCAGCCCGCCGTGCTCTCCAGGGGCTACAAACGCAAGCTCAAGGGCTTCCAGCAGGTTCCGGCCGACAGCTCCGCCGCCCTCTACGGCGACGAGCCCGTGCAAATCGCCCACAAGTTCCCGGAGGTACCCGTTGCCGTGGACAAAGACCGCGTACACGGCTGCGAACAGCTCGCCGCCAAAGCCTCCTGCATCGTCCTGGACGATGCCTTCCAGTACCGCCGCCTGCAGGCCACGCTAAACGTGGTGCTGGTGGACTACAATCGGCCCGTTTTCAAGGACCGGCTCCTCCCCTGGGGCCGCCTGAGGGACCTCCCCGGCCGCTTAAAGGCCGCACAGGCAGTCATCGTCACCAAATGCCCGGCAGAACTTTCCGCTCAGGAGCGGGAAGCCTGGCGGAAAGACCTGCACCTTTCGCCGGAGCAGCCCCTTTTCTTCACCACCTTGCAGTACTGCGCCGCCCAGCCCGTTTTCCCGGAGGCCGACAAACGCTACCTATACGCCAGACAGTGCACGGTGTTCACTGGCATTGCCAACGACGCACCACTAAGGCGCTATTTGTCAGACACTTATAAGATTCTCCAGCATTTCCAGTTCCCGGACCACCATGCGTATGGAAAAGGGGACCTTCGCCGCATAGCGCGAGCCGTGAAGGCATCGGCCACCTCCTGCCTCATCACCACGGAAAAAGACGCCCAGCGGCTCCGGGACTGCAAAAATGTACCCCAAAGTATCCGCGAGCGTCTCTTCTACATTCCGGTAGAAGCCGCCTTCCTTACGCCGGAAGAGCAGGAGGCCTTCTGCCGTCTGCTTACATCGACAATACGTTCAGAACGGAAATAAGTTCCTGATTGATGGGCTTGTCCATCTTGACGGCCTTGGAGATGGGGACGTAGACAATCTCATCGTCCTTGAGGCCGATCATCACGTTGCGCTGGCCTTCCAGCAGGGCGTCGATGGCGGCGTATCCCATGCGGGAAGCCAGGATGCGGTCGTAGGCCGTGGGCTTGCCGCCGCGCTGCAGGTGGCCCAGGATGGTCACGCGGGCATCGAACTGCGGATACTCCTTCTTGATACGTTCGGCATAGTACATGGCCCCGCCTACCCCGTTCTTCTGGGCCTCGCTCACCAGCACAATGGCGCTGTTCTTGCTCTTGCGCTTGCCGCGCTCGATGAATTCCGCCAGCTGGTCCACGTTGGTGGCGCTTTCCGGGATAATGGCCGCCTCCGCACCGGAAGCGATGGCACTGTTCTGCGCCAGGAAACCGGCGTCACGGCCCATCACCTCAACGAAGAAAATGCGGTCGTGGCTGTTGGCGGTGTCGCGAATCTTGTCCACGCATTCCACAATGGTGTTCAGGGCGCTGTCGTAGCCGATGGTGGAGTCCGTCCCGTACAGGTCGTTGTCGATGGTCCCCGGCAGGCCGATGATGGGCAGGTCGTACTCACGGGCGAAGAGCTGCGCGCCGGTCAGGGAGCCGTTGCCGCCAATCACCACCAGGGCGTCCATGCCCGCCTCCACCATGTTCTCATAGGCCTTCTTGCGGCCTTCCTCCGTCATGAATTCCTTGCAGCGGGCCGTTTTGAGAATGGTACCGCCGCGCTGGATGGTGTTGGAAACGGAAGACGAGGTGAATTTCACAAATTCCTTGTCGATCAGGCCCTGGTAGCCACGCATGACGCCAATCACGTTCATGTCGTGGAAACGGGCGGTACGGGTAACGGCTCGGATGGCCGCGTTCATGCCGGGGGCATCGCCGCCGGAAGTAAGGATGCCGATGGTTTTCAGTTGTCGTTCCATATTATTCAAGACTTTCAAGTTTTACGTTCGGATAGGAATTCAATTGGCTGAGCAGCTCCACTTGGTAGTGCTTCTTGCGAACCCGGAGCGTCACCTCCGCCTTGTAAGCGCCGCCGAACGTGGACAGGGCGAAGGCCTTTGTCTGCTTTTTCAGCGCCGTAAGCGCATCGGTCAGGGCTTGCTGGTCCGTGGAAGAGAAGACGACCGTAAGCTCTTTGTCGCCCAGCTTGACCGAATAGAAATTGAGCAGTTCCAGGCACATGAGCGTGAGCACCACGCACACGGCCGTAATCAGGTACATGGCGCTGCCGCAGGCCATGCCGACGGCACCCGTCACCCACAGGCCGGCGGCGGTGGTGAGGCCGCTCACATGGTTCTTGGTTTTCATGATGATGCCGCCGCCGAGGAAGCCCAGGCCTCCCACGACGCCGGCGGCCACACGGGAGGCGTCGAATTTGTCGGCCCCCTCGAAGCCGTATTGCGAAAGAATCATGAACAGGGCCGAGCCCAGTGCCACCAGCACGTGCGTGCGGATTCCGGCCCCCTTGGCACGAAGTTCCCGCTCGAAGCCAATCAGGGCCGCAAAGCCAGCCGCAGCCAGCAGGCGGATGGATAAATCGATTACAAAGTCCATATATTCAGCAAATTACGATTCCAAAATTGCATTCTGCACCCGCACGCTTTCGTCGTGGATGGCGGTCATGATGGCGCGGATGGAGGCCTCGGAGAGCCCCAGCTGGGCGCCCCGCTCCACCATGCCGGAGAGCACCTGCTCCCATCGGCCCGCCTGCAGGATGGCCACATTGTGCTCCTTCTTGTACTGGCCAATCCGGCGGCTCACGTCCATGCGGTCCTTCAGGAGCTTGAGGAGGTTCTCGTCAATGACGTCGATACGCGTACGCAGGGCGTCGATGCCCTCCTTATACGCCTCATTGTCAGAGGTATTGTCGCGGATGACCAGGCTTTCCAGCAAGTTCTGCAGGTCGTGCGGGGTGAGCTGCTGTTTGGCGTCGCTCCAGGCGGCGTCCGGCGTGCAGTGGCTTTCCACCATGAGGCCGTCCAGGCCCAGGTCCATGGCCCGCTGCGAGAGTTCCAGGAGGTACTTCCGGTCCCCCGCCATGTGCGACGGATCGGCAAAAAACGCCAATTGCGGATAGCGGGTGCGCAGCTCGATGGCAATCTTCCAGCCCGGGTCGTTGCGGTACGGGATAGGGGCCGATGTGGAAAAGCCGCGGTGAATGACGCCCAGCTTCCGGATGCCGGCGCGGTTCAGGCGCTCCAGGGCGCCAATCCACAGGTCCAGGTCCGGGTTCACGGGATTTTTCACCAGCACGGGGATGTCGGTGCCGGAAAGGGCATCGGCAATCTCCTGCATGAGGAAGGGGTTGGCGCTGGTTCGGGCACCGATCCAAATCACGTCCACCCCGTATTTGATGCACTCCAGCACGTGCTTTTCCGTGGCCACCTCCGTGCACACCTTCATGCCGTAGGTTTCCTTCACCTTCCTCAGCCATTTGAGGCCGGGCGTGCCCACGCCTTCAAAGGAGCCAGGATGGGTGCGGGGCTTCCAAATGCCGGCCCGATATACGTGGATGCCAAACGCATGGAGCCCTTTTGCCGTCTCCATCACCTGCTCCTCGGTCTCTGCACTGCAGGGACCGGCGATGCACATGGGCCGCGGAAGGGTGAAAAAGCCCCACTCCGAGCCCGGGATAATATCAAGTTCGTGTGCCATAATCTTGTCATTCTGAGCGTTAGCGAAGAATCTTCTTTATTCGGTTTGCTTCTTGTATCAGTTCACGGATCTTGGCCTCGTCATAGGTGGCAATGGCGTCGCGGAACTGCTGCATCTTGCCTATATAGGTATCCATCACGTGGAGGATGTTGTCGTGGTTCTGGCTCAGGATGGGCACCCACATATCGGCATTGGACTTAGCCAGGCGCACCGTGGAGGAAAAACCGCCGGAGGCCAGGTCGAAGATGTGTTTCTCGTCCTTTTCCTTGTCCAGCACCGTGAGGGCCAGGGCGAAAGAGGTCACGTGCGAGATATGGGACACGTAAGCCGTGTGGACGTCGTGCTGGTCTGCGTTCATGTAGATGGGGCGCATGTTGAGCACCGCGTACAGCTGCTCAATGGTCTTCAGGGCCTTGGGGCCGCTTTCCTCGCTATTGGCAAAGATACAGGCGCGGCCGTCGAACAGGCCCGGCTGGGCGGCCCAGGGGCCGGAGTACTCTGTGCCGGCCATGGGGTGCGTGCTCACAAACCGCCCCCGGAGCGGGTGGTACTGCGTCGCGCGGCAAATCTGGCTCTTGGTGGAGCACACGTCAATGACGATCTTCTCCGGGATAGAGGCCCTTTCCTCCATGGCGGCGAAGCGGTCCAGGATGTCCGGGACCATCTTCACGGCGGCGCCCACGGGCACGGCCACCACCACGATATCGGCCCTCCGGATGCAGTCCTCGTACGGGACCACTTCGTCTACCAGGCCGATGGTCTTGGCGGCCTCCGCCGCAACGGGGTCCCGCTCTACACCCAGCACCTCGCGGGCAAAGCCGCGGCGCTTAAGGTCCAGGGCCATGGACCCGCCTATCAGGCCCAGGCCAATCACTCCTACCGTAAAATGTAAGTTACTCATTCTTAATTTGTTATGCAAAATCGTCTAGGTAAAACCGCATAGACGATTTCCCGTAAATATCTATCATTCAGCCAGTTGCATTTTACGCACCTTTTCCAGCGCGCGCTCCAACGTGGGTACATTGGCGCACAGGGAGATGCGAAGGTAGTTGCTGCCGTTCTTCCCGAAGATGAAACCGGGGGTGAGGAACACGCCGGCCTCGTAGAGGATGCGGTTGCTCCAGGCCTCGGAGAGGCTGGAGGCGGGAGATACACTCGCTTCGCTCGGTATGACAACGTCATTCCCGGCTTGACTGGGCATCTCCGGAATGCGGCCCCAGACATAGAGCCCGCCGGCCGCCGGGTCATAGGTGCAGCCCAGGGTGTCCATGATGCGGCGGGCCACCCCCTGGCGGCGGCGATACTCCGCGTTGAGGGCATCGTACCACTCCGGTCCCGCCTGAAGAGCCTTTACGGCCGCCTCCTGGATGCCGCGGAACATGCCGGAGTCCATCTGGGTTTTCACTTTAAGAAGCTCCTTGATGACATCGGCCTGGCCAACAATCATGCCTACACGCCAACCGGCCATGTTGTGGCTCTTGGACAGGGAATTCATTTCCAGGCAGCACTCCCGGGCGCCGGGCACCGAAAGGATGGAAAGCTGCTCATTGAGCACAAAGGAGTACGGATTGTCGTTCACCAGCAAGATGCGGTGCTTCCGGGCAAAGGCCACCAGTTTCTCGAACACTTCCCGCCTGGCGGGGGCACCGGTGGGCATGTTGGGGTAGTTCACCCACATGAGCTTGACACCGGAAAGGTCCATCCCTTCCAGCTCCGCAAAGTCCGGATACCATCCGCCTTCCTCCGTGAGGTTGTATTTCACCAGCTCCGCCTCGCACATAAGGGTGGCCGATGTGTACGTGGGATAGCCCGGGTCCGGCACCAGCACTTTGTCGCCGGGATTGAGGAAGGCCAGCGACAGCAGCAGGATGCCCTCCTTGGAGCCGGCGAGCGGCTGGATTTCCGAGGCGGGGTCCAAGGCCACGCCGTACCACTTTTGGTACCAATCGACCATGGCCTGCCGGAGTTCCGGTATGCCGGTATAGCTTTGGTAGCCGTGCATGCCGTCTTTGCGGGCGCAGCTGCAGAGGGCCTCCACGGCCTCCGGGGACGGCGACCCGTCCGGCGAGCCGATGCCCAGGTTTATCACCGGGTCCAGTCCCTCCGCCGCCCGTTTCCGGTTGAGCGCGGCAATTTCCCGGTTCTTGCGGGAAAAATAATATTCCTTTACGGAAAGTGTTCTGTTTGCGGGAGCAATAATCATAAGGCGCTTTTGTATTCGCCCAGCACCTCAAGGTCCTCGATGAGCGGACGCACGGCAGCCAGGGCTTGTGTATACCGCAGGTAATCTGCGAATTTAATGTCGATATAAAAGAAATACTGCCACTCGCGGCCCGGGATGGGCAGGGACTGGATACGGGTGAGGTTCATCTCGTAGAACGAGAGGATGGTGAGGATTTGCGCCAGCGAACCGGGTTTGTGCGGCAGGGTAAAACACAGTAAGGCTTTGTCCATCTGCGCCTGCGGCACTTCCAGGGCATCGTCCAGAATGAGGAAACGCGTGAAGTTCTGCTTGTGCGTCTCAATGCCCGTTGCCAGTATTTCCAGGCCGTACAGCCGGGCGGCCAGCTCCGAGGCCACGGCGCCGATGCCCTTCTCCCCCGACGCGGCCAGTTGGGCGGCGCTTTTGGCGGTGTCTTCGCTCTCCGTCAGTTTAATCCAGGGGGCGTTTTTCTCGAACCACGGGCGGGTTTGGTTGATGGCCATGTAATGCGTACGCACCTCGTGGATGTCTTCCAGCCGCTGGCCGGGCAGGGCCATCAGGTTCTGGCCGATCCGGATATAGACCTCCCCTTTCACCCGGCGGCCTTTTTTTCGCAGCAGGTCAAAGTTGTGGAGCAAACCGCCGGAGACGGTGTTCTCGATGGCCATTACGGCCGCATCGGCCCGGCCATCCTCCAGGGCGGCGTACAGGCCCTCGAAGGTGTCGCATTCTACAACGGCAAGAGATTCCTCGACTTCGCTCGGAATGACAGAGGCATAAAAAAGACGGGCTGCCTGTTCATGGAAGCAGCCCTTATATCCTTGTATGGCAATGCGCCGGGACATTACACGGTGAGGATGTCCTTCTCCTTGGCAGCGATGATTTCGTCCACCTTCTTCACCCACTTGTCGGTGAGTTTCTGGAGCTCTTCCTCGCCCTCCTTTTCTCCGTCCTCGGAGAGGCCGTCGTTCTTCTGGGCCTTCTTGAGGAGGTCGATACCGTCCCTGCGGGCGTTGCGGATGGTTACCTTGGTGGTTTCTCCCTGGGCCTTGGCCTTTTTGATGAGCTCCTTGCGGCGTTCCTCCGTAAGGGCCGGCACCATGCAACGGATGATTTCACCATTGTTGGACGGGGTGAGGCCCACGTTGGCATCCAGGATGGCCTTCTCGATTTTGGCAATCATGGAACGCTCCCAAGGCTGGATGGCGATGGTCTTGGCGTCCGGCGTGGTGATGGAAGCCACCTGGTTCAGCGGCGTGGCGGTGCCATAATAATCCACCATCACGGGGTTAAGGAGGGCCGGGGAGGCTTTGCCTACACGGTAATTCTTGAGGTCTTCTTCCAGAAAGTCCACGGCGCTCTGCATCTTGACAGACTGACCGTCCACAATTGTTTTAGCCTGAGGTAACATGGTATTGCTTTTAGTTTATTATTCGCTTTTTGTAGTTTGCAAATATAAGAAAAAATTTCGTATGTTTGCACAGATAACAACAATAGGACCTATGTTAAAGAAAATCAGAGTGGCACTGGCGTGGGTGTTCTGGATTGGAATTACCCTGCTGTTACTGGATTTCACGGGAACGCTGCACGCGTACCTGGGCTGGATGGCCAAAGTGCAGTTCCTGCCGGCCGTGCTGGCGGTGAACGTGGGCGTCATTGTGGCCCTGGTGCTGCTGACGCTCGTTTTTGGACGTGTGTATTGCTCCGTCATCTGCCCCCTGGGCGTGTTTCAGGACGGGGTCTCCCACCTGGGAACCCGGAAGAGCAAAGCGCCATACAAATATCGGCCGGAGGCCAAATGGCTGCGATACGGCGTGTTCGCCGTTTTTGTGATTTTGCTCCTTGCAGGCGTACAGGCCGCCGTGGCCCTTCTGGCGCCTTACAGCGCGTACGGCCGCATGGTGCAAAACCTGCTGCAGCCCATATACCTGTGGGGAAACAACCTCCTGGCCCTATGGGCGGAGCGTGCGGGCAGCTATGCGTTTTACTCTAAAGAGGTGTGGCTGCGCAGCCTTCCCACCTTTATTATAGCCGTGGTTACGCTGGTGGTCATTGTGGCGCTGTCCTTCAAGGGCGGGCGCACCTACTGCAACAGCATTTGCCCGGTGGGCACCACGCTCAGTTTCTTCTCCCGCTTTGCCCTGCTACGGCCCGTCATCGACCATAGCAAGTGCAAGCACTGCAAGGCCTGCGAACTGCATTGCAAGGCCCAGTGTATTGCCATTGGAAAGGACTCTGAGCACATTGACTATTCCCGCTGCGTAGACTGCTTCAACTGCGTGGATTCCTGCAAGTTTGGCGCGCTGCAGTACCGCTACGCGTGGGGCTCGTCCTCAAAATCGGCCCCAAATAAGGACGAGGGCCGCCGGGCGATGATAGCCGGCACGGTGGCCGTTGTGGGCGCTGCGGCCCTCAAGGGCGTGGAGGCCCGGGCGCAGGCGGCCGCCAAGAAGGTGGACGGCGGCTTTGCCGAGCTTCTTCCCAAACAGGCGCCGGAGCGGGAGATACCCGTGACGCCGCCCGGTTCCGCCAGCGTAAAAGACTTCTATCGGCGCTGCACGGCCTGCCAGCTGTGCGTAGCAGAATGCCCCAACAACGTGCTGCGTCCCTCCGGGGACCTGGAGCACCTGATGCAGCCGGAAATGAGCTTCGAGAAAGGCTGGTGCCGGCCGGAGTGCACCCGCTGCAGCGAGCTTTGCCCCGCAGGGGCTATCCGGAAGATTAGCCGGGAAGAAAAGACGCAGTACCACGTGGGCGCCTCCCATGTGAACCTGGAACTGTGCCTGAGCGCCAGCGGGCAGTCAAGCTGCGGCAAATGTGCCCAGGCCTGCCCTTCCGGCGCCATTCAAATGGTGAAAAACGAGGAAACGGGACTGCTCTTCCCGGTGGTGGCAGAGGAGCAGTGCACCGGCTGCGGCGCCTGCGAGCACCTGTGCCCGGTGAGGCCTGTCAGTGCCATTACGGTTAACGGTAAATTCCAGCACGTATGAAACGAAGAGATTTTCTTAAGATAAGCGGCGCGGCGGCGGTAGCGGCTGCCTGCGCTCCCAAAGGAACACAGACACGAACCACGGAAGAAGGCCCGGAGCAAATGCTCATGCGGGAAAACCCGGTGAACGGTGACAAAGTGAGCGCCCTGGGCTTCGGCTGCATGCGCTGGCCCATGATCAAGGATGCCGACGGGAAAGACATTATCGACCAAGAGGCCGTAAACGAAATGGTGGACTATGCGCTGGAGCATGGTATCAATTACTTTGACACCTCCCCCGCCTACCTGCAGGGCCTGAGCGAAAAAGCCGCCGGAGACGCCCTGAGCCGGCATCCGCGCAGCAGCTACTTCATCGCCACCAAACTGTCCAACTTTGGCGACCGGAGCGCCAAGGCCTCCATCCAGATGTATCACGACTCCATGAAGCAGCTCAAGACGGACTACTTTGACTATTACCTGCTCCACGCGATTGGCCGGGGCGGCAAAGAAGCCTACCTCAAGCGTTATGTGGAGAACGGCATGATCGACTTCCTGCTCAAGGAAAAGGCCGCCGGGCGCATCCGCAACCTGGGCTTCTCCTTCCATGGTGCCAAGCACGAGTTCGACGCCTTCATGGACATGCACGACACCGGCGAAATGCACTGGGACTTCTGCCAAATTGAGATGAACTACGTGGACTGGACCCATGCGGACGGCGTGCGCAATGTCAATGCCGATTACCTCTATGCGGAACTGGACAAGCGCGGCATCCCCATCGTCATCATGGAGCCCCTGCTGGGCGGACGGCTGGCCAACGTGCCGGAAGGCATTGCCCGGCAGATGAAACAGCGGGAGCCGGAAAAGAGCATCGCCTCCTGGGCCTTCCGCTTCTGCGCCACCTATCCGCGCGTGTTGTGCGTGCTCTCCGGCATGCGTTCCATGGATCCGCTGGTGGACAACATCAAGACCTTCGGCCACTTCAAGCCCCTCACGGAAGAGGAGCTCTCCTTCCTGGAACAGATGGCCACCCAAATGATGGAGTACCCGCTGGTGAACTGCACGGACTGCAAGTACTGCATGCCCTGTCCCTGGGGCATCGACATTCCCGGCGTGTTCCAGCACTACAACAAGGCCATCACGGAGGGCACCTATGCGCAAAACAGCCGGCAGAAGGACTATGCCAAGCTCAAGAAGGCCTATCTGGTGAGCTATGACCGCGCCGTGGCATCGGTCCGGCAGGCAGACCACTGCATCAGCTGCGGCGACTGCCTCCCCCGCTGCCCCCAGAGCATACAAATACCGCGTCAACTCCAAAGAATTGCGCGGTACGTAGAAGACTTGAAGCAGGATTTGCTTTAGATTTTCACAAACGGCAGCGAGTAGGTGCTGTCTCCGTAGCTGAGCTTAAGGGTATATCGGCCCGGCGAGAGTGATGTCAAATCCAATTGAACGGGATTGAACACGTCTCCTTGCCGGGTTTGCTGTAACACGCACTGCCCGTTGGCGTTGTACACCGCCGCGTCCACCAGGGTCTGTTCAGCGGCATTGATGTTCACGGTCATGTCCGATGTCACCACATTGGTACTAGGCCGAACCGGCTGGGTGGGGTCTGTCACGGCCAGCTTGAAGCGAATGGCGGCGCTTTCCCCCAGACCGTCGGTGGCTGTGAGAGTGACCTCCGTCAAACCCGGCGAACGGGAATAGAGGTTTACTTTTCCGCCGCTGGCAGAACTGTACGCGACGGTTTCATCGGCAATGGCAATGGTGCAGGTGAGCTCTTCCTCGTCCTTGTCCTCGAAATAGGCGCTCAGCGTCAGCGTTGTGGCTGCCGTAAGGGACTTGTGGTGAATGTTTCCGGGCGATTTAAGCACGGTGGGAGCATGGTTGGGAAGGAGGGTATAGGCCAGCGTTTCCGTGCTCTCCAGGCCGGCAGGACCGGTGGCCACAAAGACAGCCTCGTAGCTTCCGGCCGGCGCCGCGCGGCCCACAATGGTGATTTCGCCGCTCGCTGCATTGAAACTGAGTGCATCGGACCCGGCAGAAGTGCAGCGGATGGTCGCACTTCCGGTGGCCAGCACGCTCAAAGTACGCGTCTGGTGGGCCTTCACCCGGACATCGGTCTCGGAGAAAATGAGCCGGGGTTCCACGTCGCCGCCGCTCGTCCGGATACCGTATTCAAACGCCACCAGGGCGTCCAGCTTCTTGCCAAGGGGCCTATTGCCGCCAAAGGTTTCCAAGCCGCCCAGGAGGATGTCCTTGCAACGGTCGGCCGTAAAGCCGGGACCGCCAAAGTACGAGACAATCAGGGCCGCCACCCCGCTCGCGTGCGGACACGCCATGGAGGTACCCGCCCATTCTACGCCGTCGTAACCCGTTGTGGAAATGGAAGGGTCAACGGGAACCGTGCTCCAGATGCTGTTATTTTCCTTCGTTCCTTCGCCGCCGGGCGCCGCTACGTCCACCCAACTTCCATAATTGGAATAAGAGGCCTTCACGAGGTTGTGGTTGTAGGCGCCTACGGACACGATGGGCTCGTACGGGCTCACGAGGTCGTGGTCGAGATTCTCGTTGCCGGCGGCAAAGAAGACCACGCCGCCTTTCATGGGAGAATCCGGCAACTGGTTGCCGTCATTGTCACAGCCGGCATACTTGATAAAGTAGTCGACGGCCGCCTTAAGGTCAGGCACATCATTGATGCTGGAACTCTTGAACGCGGCCAGCTCCTCGGCGGATATCTCGCCGTCCGGCTCTCCGTCCAGGAAGCCGTCGGCCGTATACCCCCAGCTGTTCTGGCAGATGACGGCGCCATGGTCCGCGCCCCATTTGATTGCGGCCGCCGTTTGCTTGTCACTCGCCTGTTTCTGGCCGGAGTAGATGGCGCAGGACTGAATCCGGACACCGGGAATTCCTGCGGCAAAGTCCCCGCCGGCAATACCGCAAACGCCTTTCCCATTGTTGTTTACGGCGGCAATGGTGCCTGCCACATGGGTTCCATGTCCAAAATCGCCGTCGCCATATTCCGAGCGGATGGAGAGGTCGTAGTTATTCCTGACAAAGTTGTAGCCGGTATGGCCGCTCCCATCGGTCCACAGGTTGGCCTTGAGATCCTCGTGGGTGGGATCTACGGGCTCATCTACCACGCTCACGACCACGGACGATTTGCCCTTGGTGTAGGTGTTCCACACCTTCTGCACGTTGATATCGGCCCCGCTTGTACTCACATAATGCCACTGTTTGGGAAGATAGGGGTCATTGAAGCCGCGCAGGGAAATCCGGTGGCTGCCCCGGGCATACAGCACGCCGGGGACGGCCGCGAGGCCTTCTGCCGCCTTGGTCTGAGGGATATCGGCCCGGAACTGCACGTGATAGAAACGATGCAATCCTTCCCTGCGGGTGCGCTCCTCAAACGCGCCGGCATACGGGAACACGCGCTCCAGCTTCTCTACGCCAAGTTCCTGGAGCACCGCATCCAGCGGGGCCGATTTGGTCACCAGTCCGCCTGCCGCCAGGGCCTCTTCCACCAGGGCGGTAAGCTCATCGTTGAACTGCACGGTGGCGACATTTTTCTCCATCACCTCTTCCACCGCATCGGGAGCGGGAGCCATATTTTCTTTGTTTGCCGCCGAACAGGCCGACAACAGCACCGACAGGGCGATATATGCGAATTTTTTCATGCTTCAAAAGAATGGTGCACAAAGATACAAAAATTGTAAATAATGGGAATATTTAGTACATTTGTAAACTCAAAAGCGCAAACAACTACATTAATTCTATAAAAACTATGCAAATCGTACAAGTTTTCGGTAGAGAAATCCTGGATTCCCGCGGAAATCCTACCATCGAAGTTGAAGTTACCCTGGATTCCGGTTTTGTTGGTGTTGCTGCCGTTCCTTCCGGCGCTTCCACCGGTGAAAACGAGGCTCTTGAGCTCCGCGACGGCGACAAAAAGCGCTATGGCGGCAAGGGTGTTCTGAAAGCTGTTGACAACGTGAACAAGGTGATTGCTCCGGAAATCATCGGCATGGATGCCACGCAGCAGCGCGCCATCGACAAAGCCATGATCGAACTGGACGGTACGCCTACCAAGAGCAAGCTGGGCGCCAACGCCATCCTGGGCGTTTCCCTGGCCGTTGCCAAGGCTGCTGCCGCAGAGCTGGGCATGCCCCTGTACCGCTACCTGGGCGGAACCAACGCTTATGTTCTCCCGGTTCCCATGATGAACATCATCAACGGTGGTGCTCACTCCGATGCTCCTATCGCTTTCCAGGAGTTCATGATCCGTCCTATCGGCGCCAAGAACGAGGCCGAGGCCGTCCGCATGGGCGCCGAGGTATTCCACGCCCTGCAGAAAGTGCTCAAAGGCCGTGGCCTGAGCACCGCCGTAGGTGACGAAGGTGGTTTCGCTCCCGCCCTGAAGGGCATCAACGACGCCCTGGATTGCATCATCGCCGCCATCGAAGGTGCCGGTTATGTTCCTGGTAAGGATGTTACCATCGCCATGGACTGCGCAGCTTCCGAGTTCTGCTTCAAGGAGGACGGTAAGTTCTTCTACGATTACAAGCAGCTCAAGGACGGCAAGAAGAAAGATCCTCGCGGCCGCAAGCTCTCCACGGATCAGCAGATTAACTACCTCAAGCAGCTCATCAGCAAGTACCCCATCGACTCCATCGAGGACGGTCTGTCCGAGGAAGACTGGGAAGGCTGGGTGAAGCTCACCAAGGCCATCGGCGACAAATGCCAGCTGGTTGGCGACGACCTCTTCGTAACCAACGTGAAGTACCTGCAGAAGGGTATCGAGATGGGTGCCGGTAACAGCATCCTCATCAAGGTGAACCAGATTGGTTCCCTCACCGAGACCCTGGACGCCATCGAGATGGCTCATCGTCACGGCTACACCACCGTTACCAGCCACCGTTCCGGTGAAACCGAGGACACCACTATCGCCGACATCGCCGTCGCTACCAACAGCGGCCAGATCAAGACCGGTTCCCTCAGCCGCACGGACCGTATCGCCAAGTACAACCGTCTCATGCGCATCGAGATCGAGCTGGCCGACGAAGCCCGCTACGGTTACAAGAAACTCCGCTAATCCCGCGAAGTTATTTTCTCCTTCACAGGCTCCGGACTTCCCCGGGGCCTGTTTTTTTGCTCGTCTGGGCCTTTCTGGTCCTTTCTGGGCCCTGTTTTTGCGCCCCCGGCCGGTGTCTGCAGTCCATACCGGTTGTCGAAGGTCCTTCCACTGGACCCTCAGCGACTGTTTCAAGCTCTGGCAGGAATAAGGGCTGGTCGGCAACACATTGAGAGTCTGCACCTTACGGAAAATCCTCGGCGCAAATGGGGCCGAGGATTATAAGGATATCGGTGAGTATCAGATGGTTAGTGACCAGCGGCCGATACAAACCTGCACCGTTGACCGTACGGACCTGCGCCAGGGGGGCAGGAGATGGCCGGTTGGATAGGGAGAAATACGAAGAAGCCCCGGAGGT